>Ga0115847_100213_pt1 | contig 14547 bp, 9 predicted proteins | sample InSIn5SAF170_FD_83861 | JGI IMG/M metagenome (GOLD analysis project Ga0115847, IMG submission 83861)
AAGAGCTAAGACTTGCATGACATCGCTGCCTAATGTGGGACAGAAAATCTTCCTTCTGCGAGGAAGCCATTGCGCAACGAAGCGCGAGTGCAATCGATCTCGCCGCCTAGACCACGCCTGCTAGAAAGCCAATCACTTCGACAATAGTGTTCATGTACATCTCAGCATGGCTCGTGCAGCTTGGGTGACAGCGCTAGGTGACGATGTTGTGCATGTTTTGTAGCCTTCCCTCAAACACTAGTCAGCCGGATCCAACAGTTTCCAGTGGGAAATCCGGTGAAGAGCAACGGTTGAGGAAGATTTGAGGACGTTGCTGTATGAGGTCGAAACCGCATAAGGTGTTCCCGCGTGAATCACTCGTTGGTCACAATGGACACCGCGGACGAGCAACCTCAACCATCCTTTCAACATATCTTATGTACGAAAGCGTACCCGGGCTTTAGCATGTAGACCCTCTCGTGAGGCATGCTGTATCAAGTATCGAGAAACGGCTGTGTCGTGGTGGACGAAGAACCTGCTTGCAGGAGACAACGAGTGGAAAGTAGTCAACAACCAGACATTGCAACATTCCTCAAATCTCAGATCTCAAAAAACCAGGTTAACGGGAGCAGAATAGTTCGGCCTCGGCAAAGGAGTCTGAAGTAGTTCCGACAGTATGGCGGTAAGTCCAAACGCTATGCCTCTTTTCCCAGCCCTTCCACCCTCAGCCCACTAAGCCCTGCTCTACTTCTTCTCATGCCCCTCAAACCCCAGCGCCCGATTAACCCTCGCGACATCCCAATAAAACGGCCTCATCTCCGTCATCACCCCCTTCTCCAAATCAACCCTCACCTCCTGTGCAAACGGCAACTCCAACTCCTCTCCCGTACTCCTCACCTTCGCTTTCATCGTACTCAGCACCACGACCCTGTCACTCCCCTCACATTCAAAGAACTCCGCGTTCTGTACATCGATCTTACTCCACCAGGAGCTCATCTTCTGGCTCCAGTCTTGCATCCCCGAGGCGCCGTGGTAGGTGCCGCCGTACGGCAAAGCAGGGGTTTGGTAAAGGATAAAGTTGTCCGACATCGTGGCGATCATGGCTGAGGAGTCTCGCTCGGAGGGTGGGGCGGATATAAAGGCGCGTTCGGCGGCGTAGAAGGCGGAGAGGATGGAGCGGGGGGGGTGCTTTATTGTTGCCATTTTAGAGATAAGAGCGAAGGGGGTTGGTTGGTCAGTTCTTTAGTTCGGTGTGAGAGTGTGATTGAGCAGGACGACCGACGGTTGTATAGTGCGGTTTCTGAATTAAAGTCTGTCGTGAGAAATGTATGTGAAAACGTGTATTCTCCGTCATTACATGTCTCGATGACCTTCCTCTTATATACATCACTGCTTGCAACAAAGTTCTCTCTCGATAGATCAAGGCCAAGAAGTCCAAGGATTGCCCCTTTGCGAATCGCCTTGCCTTAGTCAGAATAACTGACCAGCGCAAGAAGCCCAACTCGGGTGCCCGGCACGCCCAGCATGAGAAAAAGTAAAGGTCCTACCTATTTGAGCTTACTCACATCTTCGGCTAGTACGCGATACTTGGCTTGGATACGGGCGCCCAGGCTTTTCTACCAATGCACCGCTAACTACTTCGCAATGTGAACATGCCTTATTCTAACATCCATGTGTTCGACGCGGCATGCTCAACCAAGCCCACTCCAGTACAGTCAGAACCTGGATAATTAGATAGCTCGAACGGTAGCGGTAGCTAGGTATAAATGGGCTTAGAGTCGTAGAGAAAGACTCGTATCTTACTCCTCGAACAGGATAGATTCTATTCTTTTACGAAGCTATACTTACCGTCCCCTAATAAAGTACTTAGAGCATTAAAACCGGAGACTCGTAGCTAGAGTGTAGCTGAAGATACGAAAGCAGAGAAGTAAGGTATCCATAGTTAAAGAGGTTTTATTGGCCACGGCTAGATAAATTTAGCGTCGAGCTACCTAATTTTCCAGATTCTCACTGTATTTGTCGCCTCGCCTAACAGCAGATGTAACTTAGTCAGCCCATGTCCTTTTGCAAGCTCCTTGGCCATGCAGACGTGGAAAGAGCGCATCGCAGCTCGGTCATTCTCGCCTCATCAGCTCCTGCTCCGCCGCCGACCAAATTACGAGACAGAGGCCGAGGGGCTACTGGCTGTAGCAAAAGGACTTAAGGTTAATTCTTGCCTCGACTTCAAGGACAAATTCAAATCACCGCCTCCGTGGTTGAACCAGGTGGATTGCGGTCGCTGTTAATACCCTTGTTGCGAAGGCGCCGAGATGGTCAGATGCCAGACTCGTGCGAAGATGCTCTCATGTGGAGACTGCAACACCCAAATCTGTGGTCTGGTCCATGAGTCACTGCTGTGTCCAATCAACATCATACTGGCGCCTTTCCTGCGGCTTGCGATTCCATGCCGTATAGTTGAATCACCTCCATATTGTGTCAGCTCCTGCTAAGGGAGACATTCACGTCCTTCAGGGGCTCAAAATCATATTACATCTGCATGCCATTGTCCCTAGGCTTCCTCACCAGCGGGTAGTGAGCTATGCGCCATGGATCACCTTGCAGACGTTGATAACATCAAGCGACGCTGAAGTCTTGGAGCTCCGGAGCCTGTCCAAAATCATAAGACTCACCATGAATTAAAAGACACCACGTTCCCATCATTCCTCCTATAACGATCGCTGGACTGACAAGCTGCATCAAAGACGAATAGGGCCGAGCTCTCACAACCAGAAACAGCGGTACCCCCTGGGACAAGAATGATATCATCTCCCGGCTGCGCTTCACTCGAGCAGATCCCGCAACCTCAGTAGCCCGCATGTGAACGCCGGAGGCCAGTCTTCCTGTTTCGAAATGGATTCAAGTTGCGCTTGGATGTTCTGGCTTCGAATGTTGGAAGTAGGAGGTCTTCCGTTGAGTAAACTTGTCGGTGCGTGTGAACCATACTGTTGCAGAACGCGACATGGGCACGTTTTAGAGACTGATTCCGATCCAGAAGAGCGTACGCGTTGGTAGGATCCTTTTCGCGGACTCGCTTGAGAAATGCAGCATAGTATTTCAGGTCGCGGTGGCCGACGTCCGATGGGAGGTTTGGATGATTAAGTGAATTCTCGATGAGATCGGACTGCTCCTGGGTGAATTTTCCATCTTTAGTCCATGTTTGAGATAGGTTTAAGGGAATTCTGAGATTTGAGAGGTGGTTGGATTTGTCCCTCTCGCTGCCGGAGGTCGAGGCAGGTTCGAACCCGAAGCAATGTTTCAGTGTACAGATATGCCATGCACTGAGGCGAAGGACATCGGCAGTAATCTTGGGTGGAACCCTTTGAGCGAAAAGATCTGCAGAGTCAGCCATCATGTCCCACATGGGGACCTAGGGATCGATCCAGTAGCTCGGGGGCTTTAAAGACCAATCAGTGACCCAAGAAGGCTGAGAGTCGGAATGATTAAGAGCGGCTGTTATTAAAGCACGCGGAAATTTTGTTGCTTGAAGTATTTGCTCAGATAGTGTTCGAAAAACCAGGTTAACGGGAGCAGAATAGTTCGGCCTCGGCAAAGGAGTCTGAAGTAGTTCCGACAGTATGGCGGTAAGTCCAAACGCTATGCCTCTTTGCTCAGTCGCGTTTCGAGCATGTACGCCATCAACAAAGTCCGGATCCATGTAGTAGCCCCTTTCCTTTATTATGGTAAATTTTGTCATGCTAGGCAACGGTGCATGTTTGCGGAATGTCCAGCTGATCATGCTTGGTATAGCGACAAAGGCAACGCAGCCGAGAAGCGCCAGATAATTGCGCCACTGACAGACCCGGATTTCAACTTTGCTAGCTTTGCCAGCGACGTCTTCCACGCCAGCAAGAGAAACCGTTGGTAGAACCAACACTGCCAACGAGATAGCGGAGACGATTGCCACTATACACGAGCTGGAGCTGCAACGTCTCAGCATCGATTCAATGAATGGGAAATACCGTTGTCTCTTTGCCACGTTATCAGATGAAGCACGCGAACCAGCAGGCAATGAGATGATGTGGTCTCTGACATCCACCAGCTTTCTCCACGAGTGAATAGCGGTGAACTTTGGATCAAGTCGCTCACTCGTTGACGCATTCACCCCGTTGAACGTATGCCGGCCAATGTTACCAATAGATCTGTCTTCGGCGACGTGGGAGATGAATAAAAGACTCCATCAAAGTCTAGACCATGTGAGATGATTAACACCACAGACAAAGACTGCATTGGACGCGAGGATGATTTCTTGGTAGGTCCAGATTCTGGTTGCCCATACATTCGAAAATAACTCGCCCAGATCATCGTAGGAGCTGCTTGTAACTGCCTGGACCCTCGGAATTTTACCAGTAAGGGATTTTGCCAGGTCCAATTGGGTTCTTTAAGCATTAACTAAAGCAGTTCTTGGATGACGGAGTTCGTCAGAGTGCTTACTATTTTGGAGTGACGGCAGGGGATGATTTCGTATGTTCCATCGTGAAGCGAAGAGCGACCAAGCCGCTGCCCAAGCACGTGGTTTGGGCAGCTCCTCGAGTTCTACATTACCATCTTTGAAGAAATATTCGAGGAATCCTGCGGTGCTCAAGTAGAGCAGAGCTCAATCGCTAGCCTCGCTTCCCTCTCCAAGCCAAACAAAAGTGACATCGGCGATGGAGTAGATATCGCCCATTAACGGAATCTGCTGTTCCTTTTCTTCCGTTAAGGTCTGGTCAATACAAACCGCATCTATCCAGATGGTAAAGTCCGTGGGAAACTTCCTTCGTAAATGCCACAGCGCGGAAAAGCAGTTGTCGCGGATGGGCAGGTTGACAGACCCGATGGAGATCGTTTTAGACCCGGTAGAATGGCCCCATACATATGAGAATGCAGTAAATGTAGGCTCCAAGTCCAAGTTCACAGTTTTGAGATACTTTTGGATGGAATCTCGATCGCTAGTCGGTGGTGAGACTGATAGTAGGCGAACGCATTTTGAACCAGCAGGAAGCGGAAGTAGTCGGTAAAGGTCATCGAGCGCAGGACAATGATTCATCTTCGCGTCGATTGCGGATAATCATGGTTTATTGTCCTCAGTAATACATGAGAAGAAGACGAGAAATGGCGTAACGTTGAACTTCAAATTCAGCCCCAGTGGGGATGTTCGCTTAAGGAAACCGGACCACAGAACGTGCCCAATTCAGCATAACCAAGCAAAAATACGCCCTGATTGTCCACAGCACAACGATAACCCCAATGGAGTCCATAGACTGTTGATCCAGGATGCCGTTTGACTCACTGCCAACATGCGGTGCCATAGTCGAACGGTCCACGCAATAATGGCACCCTTTCCGGAATCAATGTCAGCGTGAGGTCAAATATGACGGGCGAGACATGGGTGACTAGCAAAATCCTAATGGCAAATGTTTCGAGCTTCGAATACGCAGAGACAGGTCATGAAGTATAGGGACAAGTTGGATGATTTCGATTCGCTCTGAGGGCAGCAGGCATCAGCTATTGGAGTGAAGGAATGCCAGCCGAGCAATACCACGAGCGATCTCGTTTTTTGTTCTGGTCTATCGTTGCGACTGGGGCACGGCGATATGCCGATGACCCCACTCTTTTCCAGCGAGCGGTATCCTAGCTCCTACATATTGCGTTAGGCTCACTCTTCTCCCATACCAATCCTACGATGGTATTATGCCGCCGATTTGGCGAAAAGGAAGCCCTTTGCAACACCGGAGTCCTCCTCGGACGAGAAAAGGGCTGTCCCGAGAAAGTGGGTCTCGTTTTTCAGAAAAGGATTCGAAAGCCATTGAGGATAAAGTTGTCCGACATCGTGGCGATCATGGCTGAGGAGTCTCGCTCGGAGGGTGGGGCGGATATAAAGGCGCGTTCGGCGGCGTAGAAGGCGGAGAGGATGGAGCGGGGGGGGTGCTTTATTGTTGCCATTTTAGAGATAAGAGCGAAGGGGGTTGGTTGGTCAGTTCTTTAGTTCGGTGTGAGAGTGTGATTGAGCAGGACGACCGACGGTTGTATAGTGCGGTTTCTGAATTAAAGTCTGTCGTGAGAAATGTATGTGAAAACGTGTATTCTCCGTCATTACATGTCTCGATGACCTTCCTCTTATATACATCACTGCTTGCAACAAAGTTCTCTCTCGATAGATCAAGGCCAAGAAGTCCAAGGATTGCCCCTTTGCGAATCGCCTTGCCTTAGTCAGAATAACTGACCAGCGCAAGAAGCCCAACTCGGGTGCCCGGCACGCCCAGCATGAGAAAAAGTAAAGGTCCTACCTATTTGAGCTTACTCACATCTTCGGCTAGTACGCGATACTTGGCTTGGATACGGGCGCCCAGGCTTTTCTACCAATGCACCGCTAACTACTTCGCAATGTGAACATGCCTTATTCTAACATCCATGTGTTCGACGCGGCATGCTCAACCAAGCCCACTCCAGTACAGTCAGAACCTGGATAATTAGATAGCTCGAACGGTAGCGGTAGCTAGGTATAAATGGGCTTAGAGTCGTAGAGAAAGACTCGTATCTTACTCCTCGAACAGGATAGATTCTATTCTTTTACGAAGCTATACTTACCGTCCCCTAATAAAGTACTTAGAGCATTAAAACCGGAGACTCGTAGCTAGAGTGTAGCTGAAGATACGAAAGCAGAGAAGTAAGGTATCCATAGTTAAAGAGGTTTTATTGGCCACGGCTAGATAAATTTAGCGTCGAGCTACCTAATTTTCCAGATTCTCACTGTATTTGTCGCCTCGCCTAACAGCAGATGTAACTTAGTCAGCCCATGTCCTTTTGCAAGCTCCTTGGCCATGCAGACGTGGAAAGAGCGCATCGCAGCTCGGTCATTCTCGCCTCATCAGCTCCTGCTCCGCCGCCGACCAAATTACGAGACAGAGGCCGAGGGGCTACTGGCTGTAGCAAAAGGACTTAAGGTTAATTCTTGCCTCGACTTCAAGGACAAATTCAAATCACCGCCTCCGTGGTTGAACCAGGTGGATTGCGGTCGCTGTTAATACCCTTGTTGCGAAGGCGCCGAGATGGTCAGATGCCAGACTCGTGCGAAGATGCTCTCATGTGGAGACTGCAACACCCAAATCTGTGGTCTGGTCCATGAGTCACTGCTGTGTCCAATCAACATCATACTGGCGCCTTTCCTGCGGCTTGCGATTCCATGCCGTATAGTTGAATCACCTCCATATTGTGTCAGCTCCTGCTAAGGGAGACATTCACGTCCTTCAGGGGCTCAAAATCATATTACATCTGCATGCCATTGTCCCTAGGCTTCCTCACCAGCGGGTAGTGAGCTATGCGCCATGGATCACCTTGCAGACGTTGATAACATCAAGCGACGCTGAAGTCTTGGAGCTCCGGAGCCTGTCCAAAATCATAAGACTCACCATGAATTAAAAGACACCACGTTCCCATCATTCCTCCTATAACGATCGCTGGACTGACAAGCTGCATCAAAGACGAATAGGGCCGAGCTCTCACAACCAGAAACAGCGGTACCCCCTGGGACAAGAATGATATCATCTCCCGGCTGCGCTTCACTCGAGCAGATCCCGCAACCTCAGTAGCCCGCATGTGAACGCCGGAGGCCAGTCTTCCTGTTTCGAAATGGATTCAAGTTGCGCTTGGATGTTCTGGCTTCGAATGTTGGAAGTAGGAGGTCTTCCGTTGAGTAAACTTGTCGGTGCGTGTGAACCATACTGTTGCAGAACGCGACATGGGCACGTTTTAGAGACTGATTCCGATCCAGAAGAGCGTACGCGTTGGTAGGATCCTTTTCGCGGACTCGCTTGAGAAATGCAGCATAGTATTTCAGGTCGCGGTGGCCGACGTCCGATGGGAGGTTTGGATGATTAAGTGAATTCTCGATGAGATCGGACTGCTCCTGGGTGAATTTTCCATCTTTAGTCCATGTTTGAGATAGGTTTAAGGGAATTCTGAGATTTGAGAGGTGGTTGGATTTGTCCCTCTCGCTGCCGGAGGTCGAGGCAGGTTCGAACCCGAAGCAATGTTTCAGTGTACAGATATGCCATGCACTGAGGCGAAGGACATCGGCAGTAATCTTGGGTGGAACCCTTTGAGCGAAAAGATCTGCAGAGTCAGCCATCATGTCCCACATGGGGACCTAGGGATCGATCCAGTAGCTCGGGGGCTTTAAAGACCAATCAGTGACCCAAGAAGGCTGAGAGTCGGAATGATTAAGAGCGGCTGTTATTAAAGCACGCGGAAATTTTGTTGCTTGAAGTATTTGCTCAGATAGTGTTCGAAAAACCAGGTTAACGGGAGCAGAATAGTTCGGCCTCGGCAAAGGAGTCTGAAGTAGTTCCGACAGTATGGCGGTAAGTCCAAACGCTATGCCTCTTTGCTCAGTCGCGTTTCGAGCATGTACGCCATCAACAAAGTCCGGATCCATGTAGTAGCCCCTTTCCTTTATTATGGTAAATTTTGTCATGCTAGGCAACGGTGCATGTTTGCGGAATGTCCAGCTGATCATGCTTGGTATAGCGACAAAGGCAACGCAGCCGAGAAGCGCCAGATAATTGCGCCACTGACAGACCCGGATTTCAACTTTGCTAGCTTTGCCAGCGACGTCTTCCACGCCAGCAAGAGAAACCGTTGGTAGAACCAACACTGCCAACGAGATAGCGGAGACGATTGCCACTATACACGAGCTGGAGCTGCAACGTCTCAGCATCGATTCAATGAATGGGAAATACCGTTGTCTCTTTGCCACGTTATCAGATGAAGCACGCGAACCAGCAGGCAATGAGATGATGTGGTCTCTGACATCCACCAGCTTTCTCCACGAGTGAATAGCGGTGAACTTTGGATCAAGTCGCTCACTCGTTGACGCATTCACCCCGTTGAACGTATGCCGGCCAATGTTACCAATAGATCTGTCTTCGGCGACGTGGGAGATGAATAAAAGACTCCATCAAAGTCTAGACCATGTGAGATGATTAACACCACAGACAAAGACTGCATTGGACGCGAGGATGATTTCTTGGTAGGTCCAGATTCTGGTTGCCCATACATTCGAAAATAACTCGCCCAGATCATCGTAGGAGCTGCTTGTAACTGCCTGGACCCTCGGAATTTTACCAGTAAGGGATTTTGCCAGGTCCAATTGGGTTCTTTAAGCATTAACTAAAGCAGTTCTTGGATGACGGAGTTCGTCAGAGTGCTTACTATTTTGGAGTGACGGCAGGGGATGATTTCGTATGTTCCATCGTGAAGCGAAGAGCGACCAAGCCGCTGCCCAAGCACGTGGTTTGGGCAGCTCCTCGAGTTCTACATTACCATCTTTGAAGAAATATTCGAGGAATCCTGCGGTGCTCAAGTAGAGCAGAGCTCAATCGCTAGCCTCGCTTCCCTCTCCAAGCCAAACAAAAGTGACATCGGCGATGGAGTAGATATCGCCCATTAACGGAATCTGCTGTTCCTTTTCTTCCGTTAAGGTCTGGTCAATACAAACCGCATCTATCCAGATGGTAAAGTCCGTGGGAAACTTCCTTCGTAAATGCCACAGCGCGGAAAAGCAGTTGTCGCGGATGGGCAGGTTGACAGACCCGATGGAGATCGTTTTAGACCCGGTAGAATGGCCCCATACATATGAGAATGCAGTAAATGTAGGCTCCAAGTCCAAGTTCACAGTTTTGAGATACTTTTGGATGGAATCTCGATCGCTAGTCGGTGGTGAGACTGATAGTAGGCGAACGCATTTTGAACCAGCAGGAAGCGGAAGTAGTCGGTAAAGGTCATCGAGCGCAGGACAATGATTCATCTTCGCGTCGATTGCGGATAATCATGGTTTATTGTCCTCAGTAATACATGAGAAGAAGACGAGAAATGGCGTAACGTTGAACTTCAAATTCAGCCCCAGTGGGGATGTTCGCTTAAGGAAACCGGACCACAGAACGTGCCCAATTCAGCATAACCAAGCAAAAATACGCCCTGATTGTCCACAGCACAACGATAACCCCAATGGAGTCCATAGACTGTTGATCCAGGATGCCGTTTGACTCACTGCCAACATGCGGTGCCATAGTCGAACGGTCCACGCAATAATGGCACCCTTTCCGGAATCAATGTCAGCGTGAGGTCAAATATGACGGGCGAGACATGGGTGACTAGCAAAATCCTAATGGCAAATGTTTCGAGCTTCGAATACGCAGAGACAGGTCATGAAGTATAGGGACAAGTTGGATGATTTCGATTCGCTCTGAGGGCAGCAGGCATCAGCTATTGGAGTGAAGGAATGCCAGCCGAGCAATACCACGAGCGATCTCGTTTTTTGTTCTGGTCTATCGTTGCGACTGGGGCACGGCGATATGCCGATGACCCCACTCTTTTCCAGCGAGCGGTATCCTAGCTCCTACATATTGCGTTAGGCTCACTCTTCTCCCATACCAATCCTACGATGGTATTATGCCGCCGATTTGGCGAAAAGGAAGCCCTTTGCAACACCGGAGTCCTCCTCGGACGAGAAAAGGGCTGTCCCGAGAAAGTGGGTCTCGTTTTTCAGAAAAGGATTCGAAAGCCATTGAGGATACGACACTTGATCAGTCCGTTACTCATAAGATATAGAATCATCACCGGCAACATCACATCTGAAACTTGCACTGATCGAAGCACAACCGCTGCCAAAGCAGAAATCGTGGGAGCTCCCGGCGGACCAGTACTCGAACCGCGCGAGCAACGTCTTCGTCTGGCCCATATTGTAGAATAACCTACGTTAGAGCAAGCAAGGCACGTCGGCACAGGTATATTCCAAAGGAAAAACCCTATGCCTGGCCTTTTTGACGCGCCGATCTACAACAGGTGTGTGCTGTCATTGAGCTCACCAAACTTGGACTGGGAGCATTAGGCTGAGCTGCGCTGCCAGTCCTATGGCTCCTTCCAGACTGGCACCATGCAATCAGGGCAACTTCAAACAAGCAGCAACCTTCACATATATTTTTAGCCTTGCGTGCCAGCAGCGCCCGTCTTGACCTCAGCGCTAATACCTGCATCGTCGCCTTAGCAGCAAAGAGGACTGCCTCCGGTGAGGGTCAACAGCCACAAGGCGTCGACAGGCGAGCATTGTCGAGACCCCACGCTGCTTGCCAAGCTCAACCAGTGCTTCTCTACCTTGTACCCCACAAAGCCATGCTCAGCGGCGTTAACACCTCTGATGCACTTGGGATATTCTTATTCCTAACGGCGAGACAATGTTGCCATTTCTGTCGGCTCCTGCTGAACTATGGCTTAACCACCACCAATTTCTCGCGTCCCCTGACCGCGAGGGCAAGATGGTGATCCAACCACTCGTACGACTGCATTCCCGTGTCAAACGCGCAAGATTCAAACTTGTCATCGGCCCCGTCAAGTCTTCTCGTGCCTTGAGTGAATATGTCTGACCAAAAAAAGAATCAAAGATCATGCCTTTCTTGCACCTTGCCAGACCGCACCAGATACATGATGCACCCGAATAATTCCTATATCGTATCAGCTCCCACTTGAACATCCATTCTCTCCACCGACCATCATCGAACGCCATTGTCTCCATATCAATCCCGAGTCATTCTCTGCAGACTAGTAGCTTAACCTCAATACTCCCCACTCACGGGCCATCCTGGCAGCGCCTTCCGCTCAATACTCCTACTATGATGATCCCTCCCGTCGTTACCGCCTGCCACTGGGCCCGGGTGAGTCATCTCCGTGTCCCTCCCCGTTCCTGCACCCATCGGCATCCTTCCGGCATTATGCTCTACATCACCATGTCTCTGACCTCCAGTACCATGTCCATGCCCATGCCTATGCCCATGCCCATACCCGTGCACACCCGTATGAAACCTACTAACCTGCCCCCTCAACCCATGCGCCGCATCGAACGGCGCACCCCCAAAGGCCTCTTCATGTCCCCAACCGCCTGCGTGAGTGAAGACAGCTGTTTCGAAGCCACCAGCTCCCGCTTGGCCGGCACCGAAGGAGAAAGGGGTATGTCGTGTTAGCGGGATGTGGTTGAATCTGAAATCAAAGACAGAAGTATACACCATCCGATACGCGCTCGTAGCCATAACAGATCCGATCACAGCGCCGGCGACACAGTCGTACCAGTTGTGGTACTCATCGATGGTGTAATATTACGTGTACTAGCGTAATTCTACATACTTAAAGCGGCCTCTGCGCAGGCTCATTCTTAGTTAGCACAGTAATATATTCCTTGTCAGATTTCACAATGGTGAGCGAGCCGGTGATGAGGAATGCGCCGAGGAGCGGGGCGTAGAGCACGATCAGTTTCCACATGGCTGGGTGATAGTTGGCGAAGACTTTTAGCTTGGCGTTGAGGTACTAGTAGCGGTGGGGAGGTTAGTGGTTGAAGATGCTCCCGATGATGGCAATGGATGACCGGGCTGAGCGTCTTCACATGCCAGGATGTCAATCACCGGTTCCGGTCCGCTTCCGAGCCGGTCCCTGAGCGTTTCGCACAAAATCAATTTTCGTCAGCCACACCCTCTCACACACAAAATGTTGTGTTGAGATCTGACAACTCGCAAAAAAATAACTCTCCCTCGGGGAATCGAACCCCGGTCTCCCGCGCTTGCTAGAGCTTCTGGAGCATTGACAAGCGGAAATCATGACCACCTGTGGACGGTTAGCTAGATTCAAGCACAAGCGAGGATTTATCCTACTAGACCAAGGAAGAGAGTGCTTCTACACCCTCATAGATAAAACAACTCGTTGTCGAGCCGTCTTGGCGTTGATTGTTGGATCAAAAATTGACTGTTCAAAATATATTAAACAAAATAAAATTCCCGGTCAGATGGAGACTTTTGGGGTTCAGGTAGCGGCTCCTGTGGTTGCTTGGCAGCTTACAACATGGGTGCCGCTCGGAAAATGTCTATTGTTCGTCTTTGGTTCGGTGCTTTGTGGGAGCAAACAACGACGAGAGCTCATCTTGAAAACAAGTAGATGCAGTGAAATTGCCCATTGTTGATGATGGCGCCGCCTACGATGACGATCACGTGTGATGTCCCCAGAAGGCAGCATGTATTTGAGCCAAACGTCCTCAGGTGGTGTGAAAGATTTGTGCTTCGTGATCGGGAACCCCTAATCGCAGACGACCAATTTTCCTGGTAATCGACCACCACGATTCGCGTTGAAAGTTTCTGGCACAGCACTGTCTCTGGCTCGTGATACGAGTTTGTGTTATCGGAACAGGTGTCCGCACGACTCAAAGTGGTTTGTGCTAGCCCGACTCGACTGTGAAGTTTGGGGCAGCTTGGAAATCTCGAAGAGGACTGTCAATTCCGACTAGACAACCGGAAGACCCGAATGCATTATTGATCGCTAGCTCTCAGACGCAGACTCTAGACGAGCGTTGACCATGGACGAATGAGCGGTCGGCGAGGCAACTAAGCAGGTACGGGCACAATGAACGGTGACAGTATGGCGGATTGTTCATCGCGGACATCCAGTAGACACTAACCTTCTGCCATGAATTGTGCATACGCCGGACGTTGCTCGTTGACGGGCTTCCAATGAGTCCTTGGTGACCTCAGCTATCAAGTGTCATGGTCGACAAATCCAACGTTCAAATGCTGATTGAGGTCAGGCGTGCAAAGACAACTTACTGCAGAGCTCGCGTTACAGACGAAGAATATGGCTTCTGTACCCTGAAAGTGTATTGGACAATCAAAATTTGTTCTTTTTGATCACATATGAATATTTGAGGGTTGAGATTGTTGAAAGTCAGAGTGAAAGTCAAATATTAATCTCCAGCATTTTGCTCAGATAACTCACTTGCACTCACAGCGAGCCCGATGCATACAAAGACCTGGTATCTGATCTTGCAAATGTGGCACAAATATTTTCGGAGACGGAGCAGGCTATATACTAAGTTCTCCTTTTCTGCATCATCTCACCTTCCATGGGTACGCCAGAGCAGCAAGGGACAGCGTCGAATCATACTATAAAATGCTCAATTTCGCCGCATCTCCTGCCATCATGTATTTTGAACGCCTCTCCTCGACAGAACCACTAGTCCTTTCCTCGATCTTGTGAAAGCCTCACTATATTCAGCATATTATTGCACCAGCGGGAAGGGGTATGAGGCGGTTAATTTGGTCTATGGCTGCCTGTTGCGGCGCGCATAGCAGAGCGTATGGTCACCTTCGAGCACGTTATTTTCAATAGACTCACGAATATACAGGCATGGCACAGCGATCTGTTAGCAGTCATGGTTGCCCGCGGCACGTACGCGTTCGCCTCACTGATAAACGATGTAGCAGCATTGCCACTCAAAGCACTTGTTATCCGCTATTGATGAGGTCCGCCTATGACCGACTGGTCCACGGATCCTAGGGTATCAGTCTATTCTTCTGCGCCAGCGACTCTGCGAGAGAACTAATCTTCACACCGCGAATCCTTCATTACACATAAACTATACATTGAAATTGTTCAATGATGAGGAACAACTATCCACGAAGCACCACCTTCTTTGATTCACACAGATGTTCCCTGCACACCATGGGTCAGGACGTCGAG
>Ga0115847_100214_pt1 | contig 14519 bp, 10 predicted proteins | sample InSIn5SAF170_FD_83861 | JGI IMG/M metagenome (GOLD analysis project Ga0115847, IMG submission 83861)
GATGCAAAGACAAAGGGCCTTGAAGGCGCATTGGCGAGAGACCAGATCACAGATGTTGACAAAAAGGATGCGTCTGTCGAAGCAACACCATCCAAGGATACTGAGTCAAAAGATGTACCAGCGGTGCCTGATAAGCCCACAACAAGGAACACGGCAAGCAGCTCGTGGTTCTGGCTTTGGAGCAACGCTCAGAATGTTCAGGCGAACTCACCTCCCCCACAGCCACCCGCCAGTGGCTTCTTCACGCCCAATACATACTCAGACCAAGCAACCGACTTAGCGCCACCAGAGCTAGTAGCAGATGCTCCAACAGAACTACAGTCAGCGAAGCAGACCGCGACTTCAGCGCCTCCCTCGCTGAACGAACCAGTGCCGAAAGCTGTACAAGAAACTGCACAAGAAACTGCACAAGAAACTGCACAAGAAACTGTACAAGGATCTTCAAAGGGGCAGGCAAAGGCTTCTGGATGGGCCTTCTGGTATCGGGAGCCGGCTACGGATAGCAAGCCTGCAGAAGGTGAGGCGCAGAAGCACGTTGGCGAGGTGGCAGTGTTCGACACCCCATCACAGTCTCATCCGGAAGCGGCTCAGTTTAACGAGCAGGAGCAGTCGAAGACAGACACGCCAGATGTAACAAAACAACCACCGAAAGAGTCCATCGTGAAGAAATCGTTTGGTTCGCTTCGAGGCCGATCAAAGAAAAAGACCGCGTCCAAGGACTCTACCAACGAATTACAAACAGACACACCAACGTCGAGCGCACCAGCTACACCTACCAGGGCTTCTCCTGAACGAGAACCGACTCGCGCTGAGACAGCGCCTGCCGCACAGCCAGCACCTAAGCAAGCGACCAAAGCCAAACAAGAGCCGACCAATCTCATCCTCCCCGAGTTAGGCTCGACGTACCGCCTTGCCCAGCAGCCAAGCTTCTGGAAGCAAGTCCGTCAATACTTTTTGGGTGGTGAACCTGCGACTCCCCATCTGCACATCAATCCAGCGCCACCGCGAATACGGAAAGCTGTTGCCATTGGTGTGCATGGTTTTTTCCCCGCGCCGATCTTTCAGAGGATCATGGGTCAACCTACCGGCACGTCGATACGCTTCGCTAACGCTGCGGCCGCTGCCATCAAAGAGTGGTCTGAGGCTCGAGGGTACAGCCCAGAGATCGAGCAGGTAGCTTTGGAAGGCGAGGGCTTCATTGCTGAAAGAGTGAACACGCTGTGGAAACTGCTACTCAATTGGATCGACCACATCAAGGAGGCTGATTTCATCCTGGTTGCGTGCCACTCGCAGGGAGTACCTGTGGCGATGATGCTGGTCGCAAAGCTTATTCAATTTGGCTGTGTCAATGCAACGAGAATTGGTGTCTGCGCCATGGCAGGTGTCAACATGGGGCCATTTATTGAGTACAAAACGAAGTACTTCGGCCCAACTGCGGCTGAGCTTTTTGAATTTTCTAATCCCCAGAGCTTGGTCAGTCAAATGTATCTTGCCGCTTTAGACGAAGTACTCCGTTTCGGTGTGAGGATACTCTATGTTGGCAGCATTGACGACCAGCTCGTCTCGTTAGAAGTAAGTACTCCTGGTGTTGATCCCTTTACTTTGCTAACTGTTGTCAGTCCTCGACGTTTTCAACGTTATCACACCCCTACATCTACCGTGCCGTATTCGTTGATGGACGTATCCATGCACCTGACTTCCTCACCCACCTCGTCGGCTTCACGCTCAAACTCCGCAACCTTGGCCTTCCTGACCATGGCTTGATCCGCGAGCTCTCGCCCGCCCTCGCTGGCTCACTCTACGGCGGCGAAGGCCATTCCCGTGTTTACGAAGATCCAGCAGTATATTCGCTAGCTGTGCAACACGCTCTTGAAACAACCTCGCTTCCTGTCCCGCCTCAAGCGCGGCCTTCAAGCAGCGCAAGCTTCCAGGGCATTAACATCCCTGTCGTTGGTGAAAAGCTGGCTGCCAACGCTGCTGCGAAGGAAGACGTCTACAAGTTGCGTGTCAAGGACTACGAGGCTCCAGCCACTGCTGCGAATCAGAACCCGTACTTCCTTCCGTGGGCTATGCGTGGGTTGCTTGAGGAAGAATTCGTCAAGAGGGAGTTGGGAGATGAAGTGGAGGAGCTGTTGGGTATGTTCGAGGCATGGAAACCGACAGCGAAGCAGCTGAAGGATGTTAAATTTCGATTGGAGGGCGTGAGGAGTAAGCTTTGATCTGATTGCTACCTGTAGCACATTGGCGAGCAACACATGATGGTATGAGCGTTCAGTCATGGTTTTAATAGTAGATGATGGCGCAAATGATCTTCGATACCATGGTTCGGTCGTTTCATGAGTAGATACGTAGATGTACAGTATACTTTGATGCATATTACAGCGCATGCCGAATTTTGATACCCTCTTAGAACTTAACTCGATTCCGCTCCTCTAGCCCTGCACATGGCATATCACTCCGCGTCATAAAAGATCTCCTTATGCCGATGCGTCGCCTCCACAACCGCATTCGCAGCATTGAAATCTACAACAACATCATTAGCAACAATCTCCTCCCCCAATCAGATGCAATACACGTACCAATACTCGTCCCAAAATCCGTCGCGGCTTGAACCTTGATCGCGAGATTCCCGTGAACTTTCCCAATAATCTCCACCGCGTGGCCGACGGCTAGATGTGCGTCCTAGAAATATTCTACATTAGCGGCTGTCGGAACGCAACAACCATGATAAAACGTACCCGGTTCAAGATCACATCAATCTGGCCCCCAGCATCGATAATCGCGTTTTCACCACGCAGTTGCACGACTTTGCCTAGTACGCGCACGATGCGGTGCTGGAAGGCGGAGAGGTGGGGTTGCAGGACGCGGGGTGTCTGTGGGTGGTCCATTTTCGAGATCTGAGGAGGTTTTTATGGGGTGGTATTGATGGTAAAGAGGTGTTAGTGTCTGGTTGTGTGGATGTGCGGGAAAGTTGTTTATGTGGATTGTGGATTAGGCGTGGATGGGATGGGCGTTGGTGATGGCGAGTTTGACGCGTCGCGTGGAGTGGGGATCTTCGCGAAGTCACGTGTGGCGAAAATATGTTACTTCTTGCATTTGCGAATCGAGTGACATGTGAGATATTTGAATATGTAGTTGATTAATTAGTGGCTGAGATTACAAAGAAGTCTATGTCTAAAAGCTTTACCCAGCTCTTCTACAACAATGCAATGCCAGTAAACGCGCGTTTCTCATCTTGATATATCGTCTTCTTATTCTTTCCATCCATGTCGCAAACGTATACACCGCCTCCAAGATCAGTCACGTAAATGCGGTTGTTCTTGCTATCAATCTTCAACCCGATAGCCTCGTGGAATCTCCTGGCAATGACCATCTTGCTTGGCAAAATGGTGGGAGTCTCTAAAATGGGCATCCCTTCATCGTTGAGGTCCACTTTGCTCAGTGTGTTGCCCCAAGGAAGCTCTCCACGGTCAGTCCAGTACAAGCGGCTGTTCTTCTCGTCGATTTCGAGATCGATCGGTTCCGGGAGGCCGTAGAGGATACACTTGATGTCTTCGCGTGTCTCGGCTGTCTTTCCTTCCGGCATGGCGATGTTGGCGTTGAAAATTCTTCCACGGCCACCCTTAGATGGTCCCTTCTGACTCCAGTAGAACTTGCCTCGCGAGGGCGAAACGGCGATACCAACGCACCAGTTCATGGCATTTGCCTGGTCCGATGTGTATGCTGCTGTGCCGCCGTTCTTCGCGAGAATTTCCAGTTCTGACCCATCGTAGTTGCAACGGTATACAGTGCAGCCTTCCCGGTCACAGAAATATATCTTCTGGGATTCGGTGTCGAGACAGAGTTGCTTTGGTGTGTTGATTTTACCAGAATCGATGACAGTGCGTTGATCTGTGCCATCAATCTTTGCAGAGTAAACAGCGCCGTCTTTGTCACCTGGCTCACCCATGCAGGTCCAGAACATGCGCTCGCTGGTTTTGTCAATGGTGATACCATCTGGAAGTGCCTGGCCTGCAATGAGTGACTTCGGTGCCGATCCGTCAGTACTGAGTTGCAGCACCTCGCCTGCGCCATTGCCAGGCTCTGCTGCCGAAAGGCCGACATCGAGAACAATAATTGTTGGCTCAGATGACGACTTCCCATTCACCGCAACTCCGTTTGTGTGTGTCCCGTTGGTCGACGAATCCTTCTTTGCTGGAGGGTATAAGCCACCCTTGTCACATTTGGAGCCTAGCTTGCCGTGATCGAGATAGTTGGATTTGAGGTAGTCGATCGTGTGCGTAGACGAAAGACCCCGCTCGGCGATGTAATGGCTCTCAATCAGCGCAACGGTATCAAGTCCAACGTTGTCCATAGTCTCGCAGGGCAAGGATCCGGCTTTGATGAACATCTCGGTCCAAAGGCTGTCAATTTCCTCGGCATCGGAGACACCCTCGGATAGTATAGTCAGCGTCTCTCGCTTGACAGCCGCCCATAGTCGATTGAAGATGAAACCGGTAGATTCTTTTCTTGCGACGTAAGGCAAAGCAGCCGTTTCTCTGAAACGGTCTGACAAAAATGGGAAAATGCCAGCTTCGGTGTATCCATCCGTCATGAGCTCGACAACCATGTTCTTGGGAGGCATGTAATAGTGCGTATTCAGAACTCGTTGTTTTGTTGCGTCAGAGATCTTGCCGATCATCTCGGAAGACTTGTAGGACGAGGAGTTGGTAGCAAGGATGCAATCTTCTGGTGCAACCTTCTCGAGTGTTGCGAATGTTGAGATCTTTAGCTCGAGCTTCTCAGGAACCGCTTCAATGATGAGCCATGCATTGGCTACGGCATGCTCTAGGTCTTCGAAGACCTGAACATTTCCAGCTCTTGTCGACTTGGTCATGTTCTTGTATGTTGCAATATTTTCATCGGTATACTGGAGGCATTGCGCCCGCTGCTCCGCACTCGGATCACGGACCTGGACTTCATAACCCGCGGCTGCCCATGTACATGCTGCATGCTGTTAGTCGAGTCCCGAAGAGATACAAGCATCTCCAAACATACCAATCCTACGTCCAAGCACACCAGCGCCCAGAATGGCGACTGGGCGCTCCTCATAGTTTTTTGGCGGTTTCCAAGACATCGGAAGTCAAAGCTAATGACTGTTGTTTAGAGTTGGGTAATGGGGGTGAGTTTACAGAATAGCCAACTAGAGTCTGGAGCAGAACGATGACTTCAGAAGGACGTGGCGCATGTCACATATATACGTAAGTTGGCCGATGCTATCTGGAGCACTACACCCACCGTACTATCCGGCGCTTCCTGACGTTCATTCCCTACGTGGTGTTGCGACGTCATCGGCCGTCTAGCTCCCAGTACATCCCTCGTCTGCGCAGAGGTAACGAGCTACAAGCTATGGTGGTGTCCCCCATCTCGGTATGAATCTCGTACGAGACATCTGCTCGCAGCCGAATTGACTCTACCGGCCCCCAACAGCGCATGCTGATTGTTTCGAGGGTGTTGCCTGTGCATCGCAAATCACTTCACCGCGGGTTGCGGGGCGCTCCCGAGGTGGGCGAGAGACCCCGATTGGCCGCAGGGATTGCAGAGCCTCAACTAGTTGTCCTCGTGGCGAGTGGATAGGGATTTTTTGACGCGCGCCCGCCTGGACGTGCTTTGACGTTTGAAGCGCCTAGATTTTTTTCGGGAGCGATCTGTTAGCGTGTCTAAGTTGAGCCCAAGCTGCCGACCAACCGAGTTCGAAGTCATCTGTATGTACACAGTATTTGCATGACAAAACTCTTGGAGTTTATTGGATCTTTTACATGTGCGCTAGGTGAGAGAGAAATGCAATCGCCAGTCAAAGTAAAATAATTGATTCCGCTATGCTATGGCTACCAAAGAAAGAAGAAGGCACTAGAGCCAAAATTGGAAAAGGCTTGTGACTTCGAGAAAAAATCTCGAACATCAAACGTCATACTGCTCACCAACATTCGCACCTGGATATCAAGAACAACGCAAGCACTGCACTCGCGCTTATCGTTGCCTTCTTAGAAACAGAAAACCTCGTCGGACATCTTTGCAACAGCCCCTGGCGCCTTAAAACCTAGTGTCTCAAGAGCTTTCTTCGATGCATTGATCATCCCTGGAGGCCCACATAGCATGATCTTGGTGTCCGGTCCTGGTGCAGGCAGCTTCTCCTTCATCACATCTGCCGTGACGAACCCGCTGCCGTATGTCCAATTCTCTGGAGGACTATCAAGCATGTACCAAAGCTTGAAGTTCTTGGGATATCTCCTGGCGAAGGTTTCGAGCTCTTTGCGCAACAAAATATCATCCTCAGAACGGTTGGCCAAGATCAAGGATACCTCCGTTGTGTCGTACTCGTCTTCGCAGATGGCACGAATGAGCTGATACATGGGAGTGATGCCAGTTCCACCAGCAATCATGCCAATCTTCTTGCATTGTCCAACGGTGTGAGTGTAGGCTCCCTTGGGTCCACGGAACAAGACTTCGTCGCCAACCTTCAGGTTTGCGAAGAACTTGCCTGTGAGCTGGCCGTCCGGATACACCTTGATGACCAACTCCAGGAGACCGGTGTCGAGGTTGTTGGAAGTTGGGGTGTACGACCGAGTAACTGACTTGCCATCGATGGTAGCCTTGATGGCGACATGCTGGCCAATAGGCAGACCCACTACGTCTCTTGGGTCGGGAAGCTTAAAGCTGTAACGGAAGACATTCGGCGACAGCTGATCGATTCTAGCAACCTTCAGAGGCTTGAAATCTTTGGCGTCCAAGAAGCCTCGTGCAAGATGCGGGTTGGCTGGCTTTACGACTTGGCGCTGCTTGCGACGAGGAGGGTATTTTGTGAAACCAGAATCAATCTGGGTGAACTTGGAGAGTTGGTTAGCGACGACAGTCGCACCAATGGTCGAAATGACGCTGGCGACAGCAAAGCCTCCAACGAATGCTCCGTTCCCACTGGATAGTGATGAGCTACCTGTGGTAGGCAGCTGTGGAAGCTTGGAGAAAAGAACGCGCGGCGAAGGCCCATATGTAGTCGCGCAGTAGGCAGCACCGGCGAGCGCCAAAGAACCTGCAACAGCCTTGACGACAACTGACGACGTTGAACCAGTCTTTGCAACAGCAGTTGGAGGCACTTGTTGAACCAGCTTGACGTTCTTCGAGCGCTTCAGTTTCTCAGGGTTGGCAGCAATACCAATGAGGTAGCTGTTTAGAATCTCGTCGGCGTCCTCAGAATGGCCAACGTCTGCATACTCTTCGGTTGCATCCGCTCCCGCAACATCAATCAAGACGTCTGCGCCGCCCGGGTGGTCGCGAACGTACTTAGTGACATCGTAGACTACACACACAAGTCAGCAGCCGCATCGCAGAAACAATTCGCTCGACGCACCTTTTCCTTGAATGATTACCCAGAGGTCATCTCTAGTCGAATGCGCTGCGACGTCTGCCGCGCTGAAAGCAGGTAACTCGGCCATGGTCAGGATTACAGAAGAGTTGGAAGGGTCAAGTTAGAAAGTCTCGGGGCAGCAGTCAACCTCGAACGAACGGGAAGAGTCCTATTATGCACGCAGTCAACTCAGGCCTCCGCGCAGCCTCGGTCCGTATACGTTGCATTGGGATTATCATTGAGACGAGGCTCAACCGAGCATTTCGTGTCTGTGCTACATGGCAACTTTGACCATTTGGTGTCATACCGGACCCACAGAAAGAGATTAGGGCCATGATACCTCGGTATACTCCCGAGGTAACGAAAATCCGTCTTTCTTTCAGCGAATCGGAATCACTCTATATGCGGGCCGTTGTACAGCACACTGACGAGTACCCCTGCTTGGACCGTGCTGAGCTTCGGAGGCTCAATGCATGGTCGGCCGATGATACTTGACTTGATCGAAGTGCTCCGTGGGCCGTCGAAGTATCGGGGCCCGCACTAACTTATATGCCAGTCGTGTCCGACTCGATTCTTGTCCACTTGTTTGCTATCCAATTCACATCAATATAATGCTGTCACAGTCTTTCTATTTGCTGGGAGACGCCCCAGCGTCCGCGAGGACGATTGAAGCTGACGAGAGTGCTTCTTTGGACGATCTAAAGGACCTTATCGCATCGCACTTTGCGATCGTCGTTGCTGATGGTACGTTCTATGTTGTCGTATAAGAAAAGTTTATAATAAACATATGGCTGACCTGACTAGGTGTTGGCTTCACTCGCGGCGACGACGTTCTCTCCAACGTTAAGGAGATCTTGTCGTCTGAAGATGCTATTGCGATCTCAGTAGACGGACATGCGGTTCGCAATGTGCCTGGACCCAAGGGTCTCCCGTACATTGGAAACTTTTTTGAGGTTTTCCCAGACCACTTGGGCAACCACCAGCGACTGTTCGAGAAATACGGACCGATTTTCCAGACCACAAACATGGGCGGCACAGTTTACCACTCCAATGACCCGGACATTGCTGCGATCGCTTTCGCCGAATCAGACTTCTTCACCAAGAAAATTAACGAATCGCATCCATTGTACGGCATCAAAACACCCGAGGCCGGTGTGTTTTTGGGTGACACAGATACACCTGAGTGGAAGATTACACATAAGTTTCTGCCGCCTGCTTTAGGCCCTAGGGCTGTTCGACACTACGCTCCTACCATGCAGAAGACGATCGAGGACGCATACAAGGTCTTTGATGAGCTGGAGTCGATTGGCCAGTCATGGAACGTGTACATCTACATGTTGAAGCTCGGTTCGCAAGCCGTTGCAAAGTTGACACTGGGCATGGATATGGAGGTAAGCCAATAACGCGATGAGCACATGAGTGTTGCGCTGACTTGAGTTCCAGCATTTTGCCCATAAGGATGCCCCTGTACACGAGATGGTTCACTTGATTGCTGAGACATTACACTTGAACAAGAAGGTTACCTCATACGGAAGCTGGTACGCCAACTTGCCTTTTGGCGACCCCAAGTTGCTACGAACAAAGAAGGCTCGTATGGAGGTGATGGTTGAGGAGCAAATCGCGAAAGCTCAAGTCGGTGGTGTTGAGGACCTGCCTTTGCAGGAAGCGGCCGAGCGAGCAGCAAACATGGTTGACTATGCTGTCCGCGCGACAGACAACAAGGGCGAAAAGCTCCCCAAGACCAGCTTGAGGGAGGCCCTTGTGGTCGCTACCGGTGCCGGGTTTACCACAACTTCGTCGCTTCTTTCGTGGCTCATCTACGGCCTTGTCACTTATCCCGGTGTACAAGAAAAGCTTTTGCAAGAGCTCGTGGACAACGACTTCAACGATGAAATGGAGATCACAGCCGAGTTCACAGACAAACTCGTATACTTGGACCGTTTCATTAAGGAGACACAACGCCGACACAACCCCTCGTTCCAGCCTGGGCGAACCGCTAAGGTCGATTTGATTCTTCCTGGTGGCTACAAACTACCGAAGGAATCTGTTATCATTCCTGCCCTCCACCACATCCACAACAATCCCGCTCTATGGGACAACCCAGCGAAATTCGACCCTGACAGGTGGGACACCCCTGAGGTGAAGAACCGACACAAGGCTGCGTATATCCCATTCGCAACCGGCCCCCGTATGTGCATCGGTTTCAATTTCGCCCTGCAGGAAATCAAGATCTTCCTACCCAAGTTGATCTACCGGTACAAGTTCACTAAGGATGGTGACGACATCATCGAGTACGACCCCATGTTCCAGCTCATCAGACCAAACAACTTGTTTGTTCGGTCGCAGAAGCGCGCAAAGCTACCACCTAAGACAGAGGTCGAAGCTTAGCATCGACGACGATGAGCTGAGGTTGATTCGCTGTTTCTTTCTTTCCTGTAAAATTCCTGGATTATAGCATAGCACTGCTGGAGTAGATCAGAGATACCTTGATATAAAGATACTTTCCTATTGTCCCTACCCCCTACATGTTACGCAAACGCAACGAATGAAGTGTTAAAGTCGAGAGATGCTAGACTGGGTCTTACATGTATTGTTTTACCAAACACTCTCTGTGTTACTCAATCAATCCGATGCCTCACATCAATAGGATGTTGACAGAATGGCTAAGCTATTACACGTCAAGAACACATACGCGTCGCGGCTCGCGGAAGTGGCGATGCGATTGGTCCGTGCGATCGCGCCCAACCTCCGTAACCTTCATCGAACAACATTCACTGCATACACAGATGCTGTAGCTTGCGAAAAAACAAACAAGCATCTTTAAAATGGCTAACGGATAGATTAACAGCCCCAGGCCGCTCTTCACATGCCAGTGCAACGCCGCCATCGTTCCACCGTCGCCTGCCAAAATTGCAGGCGACGCAAGGTGCGATGCAGCGTCACTGTCACAGGCTTACCGTGCTCGAACTGTGCGCAGGATCGTACGGCGTGCGCTATACAGGAGAACAGCCATGATTTGTAAGGCTGAAATTACTGTCCATAAGTCGTCTCAGTGCTGACCGCCGTTGTGACCATGGACCAGACCCAAGAATGCTTTCTCGACGTCTGCACGTTATTCGTTGCCCAAAGAAACCCCGGAGAGCTTCTCCACTAGTGATCAGCATGCAAACTTGGGAAACAATTATCGGGTGTTAAGCCCACAAGCAGCTTTGAACTCACACCCTGCAATCCAGACCACCGCCTCCGAAGCATCACAGCCGATGGCGTTCGATGAAGCACACACGCTGCACCACACTGCTGATACTCGGCTGGATCCAGAACGTCAAAGGGATCTTGATGAGGAGCAAAGTGGAGCCGAGCTTTCCTATGCTGCGAGAGGGCAGGGGAATTCGAACTCAGGCACACCTTTTTATACTGGTAACGTAGATCTAAAGCCACTTGCATCATAGCAGCTAACGATGTTCGTAGGAGAGCAGCCAGGTGTGACCTCTCTGATTGATGTTCAGCAGCCTTTACCACGACATATCATGTTGAAACCTACCTCGCCACGCTGTTTATCTTCGACTGATCGCGAGTATCTACAACGCAAAGGGGTATTAATGCCTCTGTCAGCGTACTCACACAAGGAGCTTTTATGTGCATATGCTCGTCACGTACATCCAATGCTACCAATACTGCATCTCGTCAAATTGGAAGAGTTCAATTCGCCTGATTGTATACCGCCTTATAGCATGCTCCTATACTGGAGTATGGCGGTTGTAGCAGTCAACGTGAGCATGCGAGAACCATCGTTGAAGTGACAAGCAGCTGACAGTCATTTGCTCAGTTCGTCCCAAGCGATGTGTGGAAGTCAGAGAATTTCACATCACGAAAAGATATGAAAGATACAATGTATCATCGTGCTAAGGTTATCACCATATCACCAATGATTTGAACGAGAGACTAACTGATGCAGTGCATGTACGACAACTCTGGCGAAACTGACAAGGAAGTACTCCTGCAAGCTGCATTGCTTCTATCTTTCTGGCATTCCGAAAAAGACAGCCATTCCCAACCATGGTATTGGAGTGGTGAGTTCAATAAACTTGCGTCTCTTCCCAGAACACTGACACGATATGTCAAGGCGTTGCAATCAACTGGTGTCAAATCATAGGACTGCACCGAGATCCGGATGCCAACAAGACAAACCCATTGGTCTCGCCCCAGCGTCGGCGTCTCTGGCGACGGCTGTGGGCTAGCTGTTTGTTTCGAGACCGATGGTTGAGCCTGACTCTTGGAAGACCACTCAGGATCCGTCTTGGCGACTGCGACATGCCCTTCCCAACCTCTCAGGATGTGCTCAGCGATATTGAGCAACTTCCCCATGAGTCGCAGCACAGACGTATACCTGAAGATCTCCACTTGATGGTGGAGCATTGGGTTTCGCTAATTCGACTCAGTAGCATACTAGGAGAAATCCTTTCACTCTTGTATCAACAGCTAGGGAAACAACCAACGTTATTACAATTCGAAAGCTTGGAGGACGAACTCGGTAATTTCGTCATACCTGAACCTAGTGACTCCCATCAAAGCCCATTGGCGATGTTCAGCTACTACCAACTACAACTACATTATCAGTAAGAAAAGTGAACTGATCAGACCTGCATTGGATAGCTAACTGTCTCTCAGAGCCACAATAATCACATTCTATCGTCCCTTTGTATCATCCGTACCACATGACGTTCCTGCTGTGGCCAGATCATCCTGGAAGAGTCGAGTGCGAAGCCGTATGGAAAGTGCGGCGACTCAGTCTAACAGCATATTGGACTGTATCGCTCGCGAAGAGCTTGTGAGCTTTGCTAGTCCAATGACGTACGTTTCCCGTTAGGTTCTGTGGTGTATAATGGAGTCTCGTCGACTCGACCCTCAAGCATGTAACCTTCACTAACACGATTTAGCCCGCCACTCCTTGTGCCTGCTATGCATGTTCATCTTCTTGGCTGCAAGTCCGAGAGTCACTTAACCCGCCGGCTAGCATTCAACAAACTTGAAATGTGCATGACTGTCATGCGAGAACTACAAAAAGCGCATACCTCAGCATCAATTTTCTGCGGCGTTTTTGGAGAAGCGATACGCCAACTCATGCCAGGGCCCCTCGACAAAACGATATGGGGTGTTGCGCAGACGAGACGTCCCTCGACTGCCGCAACAGCAATACCTCAGAGCACAGAGGTCATCAACACGAACAACGACAATCTACAACCTGTCGTCACCGACGACATAATCGAGTCTCTGTTGAACGAGACCTCGACGTACAACTTTTGGGAATCGATCAACATGCCTGAGCAGCCTTTCTTTGATTACGGGGAACAATAGCTTTGGACCGTGCAAATACTCTGCCTGTCCAACAAGACATACACTGTAAACGGGGAGAATGCAAGACAATCCTGGCGAGCCTGATCAAGCCTGCTGCTATGAGCTTGCGAATAACGACGTCCAATCCTGGCAGTAGATTGCAACAATTCACCGGTGTAGTAACAGCTATCACTCTGTCGTGCTTGCAAGTTGATCTGCATCATCCAATTGGCGAGAACACATTCTCGGCCACAGCCTATACGGACTAATGCAAAAGTTCCGGAGTAGCCGCTCAAAGTGTTGACAGGCCTCCATCAATCACGGTCTCTTTTGCTTGAGAAAACTTTCACCATGTGCGACTACGAGACGCTTTCGCCGCACTCTATACAGCTCGTCACAATTTGGCCCGGCTAGTACGCAGCCCGGCAGACTCACGATTGCTGACTCGCTTCTTATGAAGCTCTGAGTTATCACAGTGACCACCCCTCTCCACAACACAAATTTAGCTCAACAGAAATGACACCAGGTTTTTGTAACAGCTGCGTGGCGAGTAGTATGTGATACTGTTTCGTCGAACTCCTTCATGTGATCGATTATCAGCGCGCGAAACGCTCTTTATTGTCTACTGTGTTATAAGTACTTACTTGGTACAACGCGTTAATTCAACCTCCTCTCTGGTAACTAGAGCTGTTCCTCATACACAACTCTCCTAAACTTTCGCCAGTTATAAAGCCGCCAACCCTGATTTGTTACCATTAACGCAGAAAGTGCATCAGAGCGAACGTGCATCCTCGCCTCCGATTGACAGTGATTTGCGCCAACCCAGAAAAAGACGTTTGCGATAGCACTAAGCGTGAGTAGTGCTGTAATCTTGAAATGCATGGAACGATTGGTAGAATGCAGAGCCAAAGAGATGAGAGAACGAGACTAGTCTATTGAGTAACTGACTCTTGACTTGATTAGATTCTTTGTTAGCCGGTAAGAGTATAGTGTTCTCAAGATCACAAGTGAACGGCAAAGGATCGTGAGAGCTCCGTATTGTTCTGCGCGTAATATCCATTGGCTACCTGACCACGGAACAGTTGGGCGAGTGTCCTTAGTACCTAAGTCTATTCCTAATTGAAGAATCCCTGCATTGGCACAAAGAGGGTTAGATTAAATTCATAGAATGCTTAACAGATATAAGATGTGGTCTGGACGGTTTAGTCTGGTTCGATTTGGGATGGTGATGTACAGATTTATGCGCCAAGACTAAAGGAATGTGAAGTCAAGAGGCTGCAAGCAGCGGCTTGAGTTAACAAGAATCCCATGTATTATTTATTGAAGCTGCTTGCATACAAGAAACAAGGGGGAGTTGAGTGCGTGCATTGTTTTTTCTTCGTTTTTCCAAGTGGCATGTGAGCAACTATCGAAAATGGGAAAGGTAGGATACATGGGCGACAGGGACTCGCAACCAGATCATGAGAATTTACACACACTACTGGGGCACGAAGGTATGATTTCTTAATCCGAAAGCGTGTTGACAAGTGCTTTGACCCATATTGTAGAAGACTACAAATAGTATCCTTGCAAAGACTACTTATGCTCATGTCGAGCTGCTCCCGCCTGGACCAGTCTGAATCTGCGAATCCTTACAAACTTGAGCAAGATGGCTTTCTTTAAACAATGCTTCTCTCAGAATACTCAATCCAGAGCAAAGGACCGCTACCCAGACGATATCATCTACCCTGTACACGCTTTGGATGACACCAAAACATTTCGCAGTCTCTTGCTAGCATGGACAATTTGCTTCAATGATGTG
>Ga0115847_100216_pt1 | contig 14445 bp, 14 predicted proteins | sample InSIn5SAF170_FD_83861 | JGI IMG/M metagenome (GOLD analysis project Ga0115847, IMG submission 83861)
TGAGTATACTGCCCCAGAAAATCTGTATGTGGATCTTGTACAGCATCTAGAACTTTACGGCCCCACGAATGCTTTGGGAAGGTGTCAACGGAAACGTGCGGAAGTGTACTCCTAGTGTCGGCATGATTACAGAGGCGCGCACTGGCAGATCCAGAATCCTGTTCTCTTTCGACAGAACAAGCTTCGGTGCTCAGGTACGGCCCGTAAACTGTCACACCAAGCCAGACTAGAACACTAAAGCTCAGGACCTTCTGTGGGGCGGAGGATACCCCTTGGGGCCTCCCCAGACAAATTGCACCAATCGGAGCAATTTCGTGGCTTACCTTGTGAAACACTTACCCCAGATCCCGCGATTTTCATACAGGAGATTCTTATCCCGGCAATCTAATTCTCTTGGTGTTGTTTGTTTCCAGGCACCTATTCGTGGAATGGTTAACAACCACTGTGAAACGATGCTTGCATACGGTCGCGTGGTATACCTTCATTTCTGCAGTCGGCCAAACGCCGAAATGCAGCATCCAGCTCAAGACATAAAAGAGCAGTCAAACACTCAGAAAAGCTCACAAGCTACAAACACCACTTCAATTAAGCCTCAGCTTGCATCATGAAGTTCCTTCAGACTGTCACCACATGCGTGCTTGCGCTTTCTTCTCTTGTGAGCGCAGCAAGTTTTTCGAACCCGCTCAAGAAGACTGATGGATCTGATCCTCACATCGTATGGACCGGAGGATACTACTACCTCATGACCACGACATGGACCAATCTCCAGATCACCAGGGCTAAGACGCTCGAGGGCTTGAAGACTGGAGAGAAGAAGACCGTATGGACCGACACCAACACCAACAGGAATGCCAACATGTGGGCTGTGAGTCTGGCACTTTGAATGATACAGAACATCACATTAATAATGCATACCAGCCCGAACTCCACTACTTTGACGGTCTGTGGTATATCTATTACACAGCTGGCAGCAGTGCAAACTTGGACCTACAGCGTCCGCACGTTCTGAAGGGTACGGACAGACTATATGGATCCTAGTCAGAGCTAACAGTACTGTAGGCGGTGCCGATCCCTTCCAGTCCTACTCCTACCTCGCAACCCTGACTAACACTTGGGGTATTGACGGTAGCATCGTCCGCTTCAGCTCCTGGGGTAACTACTTTGTCTGGTCCTGCATGTCCAACAATCTACAATCTCTCTGTATTGCATCACTCACCTCGCCTGGTAAGATCGGCGCTACCAAGGTTCTCTCGCAACCTACTCAGAGCTGGGAGAAGAATGGGTCACCCGTTATGGAAGGCCCTGCTGCCATGTACCATGGTGGAAAAACTTATCTCACCTACTCGGCAAGCTACTGTTGGACTCCCAACTACAGCTTGGGTCTCCTGACCTGGAACGGAAGTGGCGACCCATCGTTGAGTGCCAGCTGGGCTAAGTCTGGCCCGGTGTTGACGAGTGCGAACAGCAACTACGGTCCAGGACACAATGGGTAGGTTCCGTGTATAATGTCTCGTTGACATGTGCTAACTCTTCCCTAGCTTCTTTACCAGCCCCGATGGCAAGGAGATCTGGAACGTTTATCACGCGACAGCCAATAGCGCTGGAAGCTGCGATGGTAAGTTGCGACAACTGGCAACACTTCCTCGACTCTGCTAACAAAGACAGGCAACCGTTACACTATGGCTCAAAAGGTTAAATTCAACTCGAATGGTACACCGAACTTTGGCACTCCTGCGAAGCTCGGTACTTCGCTTACCGGCCCGTCTGGCGAGTGATGTCCCATGTGTCACTTTGTAATTAGCAGTATGAATCAAACCTTTTGGCTATTCAGACGCGCTCAATGTGAGCCATGAGCGCTACGTGCCTGTTGTCTATAGTCTAAGTGTGTGTTTTTCTTTCTCGTTGTGGAAGCCTCCAGTTTCTTAAATTTTGGACAAATTATCAGAACTACGACAATTTTTGCTTGTATACAGCCTGTTCGTATTAGCGCTGGAGATCCGGTGAGCTGTTTTCTCCTGGGCGTTTGGGCACCACGAGAGCGCACGTAGTCATCGTTTCGCTTATTGAACGACTATGGCACACATTGTCTTCACTTGTCCGTCGGACAAGCGTGCAGATTCGATCAGGCCTAATCGCAGTTCGTCCTACTCGCAGTTAGTTCGATATATCGGCATGATCGGCTTGAATTCAGAGACTCCGCTCTATCTGAGCTTACGCGTACATAGGTGGAAACGAGCAGTGTGCGATGCTCCATGGGTGAAGCTATCGCAGCCGGTTTCCGCGTGCGGCACAAAACACCCGCGCTGTGGCGCATGACGCACCAATTAGCGCACATCGCGACATCGCCGTTCTCCCACGCAAGGGGCGCGCTGCGGTAAGGGCACTGAGATTGCGATGCTTCTTGTATGATAGTGGCTGAAAATTTTCTGGGTCGTGGCTGGAGGTGAATCACAATGGTTGTGGTACAAAGGATACCGGCCTGGACCTTCGTCGTCGGCCTTATCACAGCGCTGCTCAAACCAACACCATGATCCCAGATCACGAAGCGATAGACAACGAACTGGAGAAGCCGGCCCCGAAGTCGCAAATTCAGCAACGGCTCGATGCTCAAATCGACACGAAATGGGCCGATCTTATTCTTCTGGGATGCTTCTTCTGCTCTGGCCTGATTGATAGCATGGCGTTCAACATGTATGCATGCTTCGTCAGTATGCAAACAGGTCAGTAGTTGATAGCATCGCACCACAGATGCACATCAGCTTATATATGCTAGGGAACACAATCTTCGTAGGCCTGGGTGTCAACGGACAACCTGACTCGGCGCCTCGATACTCCTGGGCAAAGTCACTGGCGGCAATTGTTTGCTTCGCACTGGGCGCGTTGTTCTTCTCCACCTTCCATCGATTCTTCGGACCGCAAAAGCGATGGGTTCTGATCACTTCCTTCGCTATTCAGGCTCTCCTCATTGCCATCGTTGCCATCATCACCACCATTCCTGTCATCCCAAATCAGCCACCTGTAGTGGTGACGGAGAACGACTCTGAACTCTTAAGGTTCACTATGCCAAGTACTTTCCCTGGATCCGATTTCGCCGCTATTACTATCCTGGCCTTCCAGAGTGCCGGCCAGATTGTGGCCAGTCGCGCCCTGAAGTACAACGCCATGCCAACCGTAGTCTTGACGAGCTTGTACTGCGATCTCATGAGTGACGCCCAACTCTTTACAGCGCCGCTAGGCGAGAATGCGGATAGAAACCGCCGCTTTCTTGGGGCTGTACTGCTCTTGGCTGGCGCGATATCCGGTGCTTTCCTGACAAAGTCTGATGCCGGATTCAAAGGTGGTCTCTGGATCGGTGTCTTCATCAAAACTACGATGGCTGTAGCATGGTTCTTCTGGAGGCAGAAGAAAGCCGCTTCGAAGTAACGATGTACTTTATCGAGTTAACAACGTGTAATCGCGTGTTTCATGTTGTCCCTCTCCAAGCGTTTTGGGCGTGTTCGTGACGTCATCTATGCAGTTGCTTGTTGTGGATATTTCGTCACGTGTGTTTGAGGCACTCTTCGGTTTTGAATGCGGCAGACATAACGTACGTGACTCGCCTGGCATTATGGTGGAATGTGGATTTGTCGGACGAGCAGGCAATCCTCTCTCTGATCTGGTTGACGGTGGCGGCCACCTTGGCACCAGCCCCTTGCATTCCCGCGCCATGCACCCCAGATGATCTCCACACGTGCCTGCAGCCTAGCGTCATCATCACCATCTCCCCGTCCCAACGTCGGCTCCTCCATCTAACTCTCCCTCATCACATCTCGGGTGCTCAGCTGGCTGGCATCATCATCAATCAGACTCCCAACTTAAACTCAATTGCTGCTATAATATGTCGGAGAAGACACCGCTCATCCCTCGTTATGGGGCGACGGAACCGGCTCCGCATCCTCAGCGCTATTCGTCCAAGAAGAGTGCTCTGAAAGTGCTGGGTGCTATCACTGCTGCTGGGCTCTTTTACTACAGTGTACCTGAAGGTGAGGCTTGCGAATCTTTCGGATTAATGCAAAGCTAATGATGTTCGCAAAGTCTCGTCACATGCTGCCAAGTCCAAGTTGTGTCTCACGCCGGCTTGCGTTCACGCTGCATCAGAGATCTTGTACAATCTTTCACCCAATTATAAAGAGCTCGACCCTTGCACTGATTTTGAGGAGCTCGTTTGTGGTGGTTGGAGGGACCGACACGATCTGCGCCCCGATCAGGGCGATGCCTTTACCGGCACGATCATGAGCGAGAACTCTGAGCTACTACTCCGCCACATTTTAGAAGCGCCGTTCCCAAAGGATTCAGATGTGCGTTTGTCATATCTTAGGTGCAACTATAGCTGATCTATCTATTTAGCACTCGTATTTTTCTCCAATGCAGCTGCAGACTGTGCAAAAGTCTGTAGATGAGCAAAACTTCGACAAGATGAAAGCTGTATACGATGCCTGCCTCGATGAGGATAGGATCAAGGGCATCGGTGCCGCCCCACTCCTCAAGGTACTGGACGAGATCAAGCAAGCATACCCAGCCGGAGATGCTGTGCTCCTCCTCGCACGATATGGAGTGACTGGCTTAATCGCCACTGGGACTGGTGCTGACGACCGTGACCCCGATTCTGTGGTTGTATCTGTCGCTGCACCCTATTCCTTTGGACTGCCAAGCAAAGAGCGTTATGAGGACGAGAAGCTCGTTGAGAAGTATCGCAGTGTTACTGTTGACGTACTCAGTGCTCTCTACCCTGATGCGAAGAAGGAATCATTCTCCAAGATTGTTGATCTTGAAAAGAAACTGGCGGCCGCTTCCCCCAGTACGGAGGACCGAGAAGATGTCACCAAATATTACAACCCAATGAAGCTCGACGACGCTGCTGATCTCACACCGGAGGTCGATCTTAAAGGTCTCCTGCGTGAACTTTCACCCAAGCACGTAGGTATCGAACGCGTCATTGTCATGGCACCGGAGTATCAAAAGAAGCTCTCCTCCATTATTTCTGAGACTGACAGCGAGGTGTTGATGAATCATCTTGTGTGGAAGGCTGTCCAATCGTTTGCAGGATATGTTGATGCAGAAGCCGTCAAGCCCTACAAAAGATTCGTCAACGAACTCGCCGGAAAGGTTAGTGATGCGCATAGATGCGACCTGTTCACCATGCTAACTGCTATAGGACCCCGACTCCACCCCCGAGCGATGGCGCAAGTGTGTCGGCCATGTCGATGACGGCGTAGGCTGGATCTTGAGTCGATTCTTCGTCGAGAAGGCTTTTTCCGCGGAGGCTAAACAGTTCGGCGATACCATCATTACCGATATCAAGACCGAATTTGCGAAGAAGCTGCAGTCAACCAAGTGGATGGACAAAGCCACGACCAAACAAGCCATCAACAAGGTCCACAACATTATCCAAAAGATCGGTTATCCCACCAAGAGCCCGAACATCATGGATCCCCCTAGCCTTGAGAAGTACTACGACTCTGTCAACGTATCATCAAGCACCTTCTTTCAGAATGCTCTCTCAGTTCGCCGGTTCGCTGTTGATGACGAATGGTCTGCGCTGGGTAAGCCGGTGGACCGCGATCAATTCGGCATGACCGTACCTACGGTGAACGCTTACTACAATCCACCGGGTAACGAGATAGTCTTCCCAGCCGGCATCATGCAGTTTCCTGTTTTCGATGTCAACGTACCTGCGTACATGTCGTATGGCGCTTTCGGTTCTGTCGCCGGTCACGAGCTCAGCCACGCCTTCGACTCTACAGGCCGACACTACGATCAGAATGGTAACTACACCGACTGGTGGTCCAACTCCACGGTCGACGCTTTTAAAGAGCGAGCAGAGTGCTTTGTCAACCAATACGCGAACTTCTCCGTTCCTGGTACAGACGACAAGCCGCTCCATGTCAATGGGCGTCTAACATTGGGAGAGAATATTGCTGATGCTGGCGGTCTATCTGCTTCTTACCAAGCCTGGAAGCGTCGCGCTCACAAGAAGCCGAACCAAGATCTCCCAGGTCTTGAGCATTTCACACAAGATCAGCTTTTCTTTGTCACCTATTCGAACTGGTGGTGCGGCAAGTCGCGTAAGGAGAACGCCATCAACAGGATTTACACTGATCCTCACGCACCTAAGTGGGCCCGTATCTTGGGTACGATGGCCAACAGTCGCGAGTTCAAGGAAAGCTTTCAATGCAAGGAGAAGAAGCCCACTTGCCAGCTGTGGTGAGAGGTAGGATAACTTATTTCAGGTTATCCTGTGTACATGATAAAGCAAATTGAAGGGTCGGTCCGGTATATTGTATGCATTAGTGCACAAGTGAATTATTTGAATCGATACATGCAAACACGCTCAAAAAGACTATGCTAGCGTCACTTTACATGCCGTGCTCGTAATTGCGTACCAAGTGCTCAGTTGTTGAGTTGTCTGGATTCTTCCAACAGCTTAGTTTCGAAATCCACTGTTTTTCAGTCTCAGTGCATCGCAACCACCACTACATGTCAGCGCGATACAAGATTAGTTTGCCAAAGCTGACAAACTCAGCTCTTCTTACTCGTCAAGCGAGGAAGACTCCCTGTGATGGTTGGTGAATCTCACCTCTTCAAGCAAGCTTGAACATATCCCCGTGCCAACCGTAGACTCGACCCAACCTCCTGCCAATGCGCTTGGCTATGACATAAGTGATGTCGCTATCAGGGTGAGGCTCGTGAAACTGGATGCCACGCAGGGAGCCCACATCTGCACTAGGCGTAAACTGCCACGCAGAACCTTGAAGCTTTTCGACACCGAAGCCCATACGAACCATAGCTCGTCTGAAGTCGGCCCATTTGGCGCTCTTAGGGACTTCTTCGACACCTTCCGAGGGAGCGCCAAAGAAGGTCCTGAAGATGTTGTAAGTACGTTTGTCGACTGTGTAAGTGCGTGCGATGTCTGCGTTGGTAGACTTATGAAGCTCAACGGCCGTGAGTGCGATGGAGTTGAGGTCTGGCTTTGCAATGCCGCGAGTCTTCGGCTTGGACTTGTCCCTGATGGTCGTACGGTCGAAGTCACCAGTTATTTGCGTCAAACTACTGTGTAACTGATTAGGGATAGGCTGATATTCCAGATTCAGCGTCGTGGCTGTTTTAACTTTGATGACTGGACGGCTTTCCCACGGAGCCGTTCGATGCATAATGCCACTCCCTTCAAGACAATCTCGGATGAGTTGATGCTGAGCAGTCCCTGTACTTTTTTCAAATTGAGAATCCATTGCCGCCCAGAAAAGATCCAGATTTTGTTCTGCTTTACACATGGCAGTGACAGTGTCGCGAGCAGACTTCTTATGCTCTGGGTAGTGGAACTTGCCTTGGAGTGGAAACACCATATCCCATGGAGGCGAGTAATCGGCCAATGCCTTTTTCACCCAGGAGTTGAAAGCCACGTACGCTGTATGTTCCATGGTAAGTTTGCATGTACAAGCCGAGACTTTCCCTGTCTCAACATCTGGCGATTTACTCCATAAGGATGTTTGCCGCAAACACTCCGTGATGATTGAGAGATCTGTGAGAAGAGATAGAAGTCGTCCAGTGATCATTCGACGAGCGGTGGCACTAGTTTGGAGCAGATGATCAACCATCTCGAGGTGAAGAGCCAATAGTCTTGGCCAATCCAGAAGCGATGTTTTCTCTTTAGGCCGAGCAAAGTCGAGCACATCCAACACTCTTCTCTCAGCTGCGGTAGTGACGCCGACAAACTCGTACTTGTATTCCCGGAATGAGGTTCCACATTTTTGTCGTAATAGCTTTCGAGCCTCTGGAGCAGCACGGGAGCACTCAAAGAGTTCCGTGAGCAGCCTTGAGCCGATATCCCATGCAACTCTCTCAAACTCCAGAATGGCCCGCGATTGTCGCTGCATTGTTGCACCTTCCTGCATCAGCTCATTAAACTCACCAAGCCGCTTATTGAGCTCAGACCATCCATTGAGTGATTCATACGATTCATGCAACATTTTGTCGATGATATACGCCTTGTAGCCTGACCAGCGTATGTAAGGATTTGGTTGATTAGAACAGCACAGGGCTATGGCGCACAGAGAGTGATCCAGATATTCTTGGACTGTATCTCGGAAGTAGCCTGGGTCTTCCCGGAGAGCCCAAATGTGATCCTTTTGTGTAGTACAAGTGCTTTCTATGTAGCCTCGTAGCTGAGAAAAGTTCATAGAGTCCCAACCTCGATACGGTGCTATGTTCAGCACATTTGTGAACGAAGTGTGTTCTGCATGCTTATCGACGAGAATTTGCGCAATGGGGGGAGCTTCTTGTAACGGAGAAGTAAGAAGATCATCGTCGGGCGTATCATGCAAGATTGCTTTGGTACAAGCAAGCAAGAAAGCAAGTATTCTCTGTTGAATCAAAAGCACTTGAAAGGAACGTCTTGCGCAGAGTTCGTACTTATTGTGATTATCGCAGTTTTCGGTTGAATCGTCCGGAAATCTTTTGAGCTTGCCGTAAGTGCTGGGATCTACAGCTTCAGTGAAATCTATCATCACTGAGCTACAGAAGTCCCTGTCTTCGCAAGCGTTCATAGCCAGCATAGGACTGAACTCCAGTTCGATCGCAGCAAACTCCCAAGGCGTTTTGTGACCACGGGTGTTCAGATACAACAACAGGGTCTTCGGCGTTGACAGATCCTCAAGATTGACTAAAAAGAGCTGAGTAATCCTTCAATGCAGATTCGCTATGTTAGACTTACTGAAGGGCCACACGATATGATCAGGGAACCTGCCGTCAGCAGTATTCGAAGCTGACCAAAGCTGTTCTACAGGACTCCGAAATTCTGGTCGATGATTGTCAGACATGTCCGGCCAAGCGGCAAGTAAGATTCTGCGCCTTTGCGCAACTGTCTTCCTCATCCATCTCAGCCGTATTGCAGCTTCTTGTCTCAACAAAATAGCGTTGAGCATCTGGTAATTGTCGCAAATATCGAGGGAAAGTGCCGCGGCATGGTATTCAAACGCATCGACCATGGCTGGCGTAACAGTATCGTTGCGGTGCATGCAGGCAGTGATCTCATGCAGTTTCATCATCTCTGCTCTATAGACTTGTCAGTTTGCTTTCTTGGAACACACAGATCTGTACTGCACTTACTCCTCGTCCCGCGTGGGCTGCGACCAGGCCACCATGGCTGAGCTCTATGTTAATAGGCGGGTTCGAAAGTCGTCGATCAGTAACGAAGACAAAACGCATACATACGATGAGAGGAAAGCAAAACACCGGAGAAACATGGTCCCACCGGGGACACAGATTTCGTCGAGGTGAAGGCAAACTTAGATGATTACTAAGTCAAGTACATACTTCACTTCTTCGTCGGGGACTTCTTCTCCACCAAATCTGCCATCTTATCACCAATTTCTGACCCAAGTGCTTCGAAGCCCTTGATTACACCCTCACGATCACCCTGTGGACTCTCTTGGCTCATCTTGAACTTGCCCTCCAAACGATCCAGCTTTATCTCTATTCCAACGATAGCCTTCTGCAACAGCTCGATGTACTTCTCCGGTGCATCTGCCACCTTCCAAGCCCCGGGCCTCCCTTCTTTGCCATCATAACCCATGACAGATTCCTCTGCATGCTGAGACAGATCATGGATCTGTTGTGACAAGAAGGCCCCAGTATCCGGCGACTTCGAATCGAAGTAAATTCTTGCCTTTCCGTAGGCTTGCGCGGCAGCGTAGTTCCACGTTGGTACGACCTTGCCTGTTGCTGGTTTTGTCTCAGTGTAAAACTTTGGTGTGATGTAGTGATTGGTTGTTGTGGTGAAAAGGACAAGAACTTCTTCCTCGAGGAAGGAGCCATTGGACTTCGCAGCAGACTCGAGGTGGTCGATCATGGTCTTGCTTTGAGGGTTGGCTCGAGCGAGATGCCCACGAAGGGTCCCGAGCTCTGTCTCACTGGATTCATCTTCGACGTCTAAAATCCATGGAATGTGGCTCGATAGGATCAAGGGATAACGCTTTGAGGGGATGGCGGTAGTAAGAACGCCAAGCGGGTTGCTTCGAATAAGCTGGCGTAAGGTGGGAATCGACGTCTCTGCGTGAACGGCTCGAAGATACATGGTGTGTACTTTTCAAGTGCTGGTAAATTGAGGTGACTTTGATAGCTTGTTTGTAATGGGAGGCACTGCGATTTGTATTTGGCTGGTTTCGATTCGCCCCGTGCTTTCCTCATCGACTGTTACCCATTGCTCTAGACTACCTAGATGTTGTTGCACGGACGTCCACGCCCTTCGCTGAACATGGTTAACGCTCTACACGCGCGGATACACCCGGCAGTCACCGGTGCCCCAATTCAATATCGCTTTGACACAACAGTGTTCGCAAAGTACTGCACTTCTACGAACATACGTTGAGTCAGGTCTAACCATAAAGATCTGCTACAAAACGAAGTGATAGTCCTGTGTGCATTGCAGTCCAAGACTCGGTACCGAATGCATCTACTCCATCCAATTACGTAAAGTTCTTTACTCTATGTCCTGTAGTCGCCGTTGATAGTGACATACTCATGCGAGAAATCACACGTCCAGAAGACTGCCTCTTCCTTGTACGCCCTCTTCTCACTCAATTGGACCTTGATTTCCAGGTCCTCTGCCTCCAAGATCTTTGCCGCGCGCTCCTCATCCACTTGCTCAGGTTCGCCCCTCACCAACAGCTTCAACTCCTCACTGCCATCAGAGGGAATGAAGCTTACGCTTGTCTCTTCGGGGATAACGGAATCGACATTCTCCGCGTACCCAGTGGCGCAAAGAATGCGTCCCCAGTTTGCGTCCTTTCCGTACAAAGCGGTCTTGACAAGGGGCGAGCGGGCAATGGTTGAGGCGACGCGGTGTGCATCTTTGTAGGTTGCAGCGTTGGTGACGCGGATGGTGACAAACTTGGTTGCACCTTCGCCGTCGCGTACGACAAGCTTGGAAAGGTCGATGGCGAAGTCAGTTAGTGTCTTCTGGAAGGCATCAAAGTCTGGGGATGATGTGGACGAGATGGTCTTGCCACCAGCAGCGCCGTTGGCAAGGATAGCAACGGTGTCATTGGTCGAGGTGTCGCCGTCGATTGAGATGCTGTTGAACGACTTGGTGATGGCTGAAGTCAGCGCTGTCTGCAGAGGACCAGCAGCGATAGGTGCATCTGTGCAGATCACACCTAGCAGGGTGGCCATGTTGGGGTGGATCATGCCTGCTCCCTTGGTCATACCAGCAATGCGGTACTCCTCTTGACTGCTTGGTAGGGTAAAGCTCTTCGAGACCAGCTTGGGGAAGGTGTCGGTTGTGCAAATGGCTTTGGCAGTGCCCAGCCAGTGCTCATGTGTGTCTCCGAGGTTGCAGTATGCCGTAGGGATCTTGGAAACGATCTTCTGTATGGGAAGTCGCTGGCCGATGACACCAGTGCTCATGACAATGCTTCGACTCTGGCCATCGTCTTCACCATTGCTGTCTTGGATGAAAGCTTTGTCCGCCTCCTTGCCCATCAACGTCGCGTCTTCGATACCACCCTTCCCTGTCACGGCGTTTGCGCACCCACTGTTGATGATGACAGACCTGATGCCTTCGCCCTTCCTGCTCTTCAATAGATTTCGACTGACTGTTACAGGAGCAGCCTGAAATTTGTTTGTTGTAAACACAGCAGCACCGGCGCATGGTGAATCAGATGCGATGAGCGCGAGGTCGTCGAATCGCGTGTTCGAGGCCTTTACACCGACATGCGCGCTTCCAGCCTTGAAACCAAGGGGATATGTGCCAGACGTCGGTATGTACTTCTTCTTCGCAGCCGGGATTGCGCCGTCGCCAGGCGCAGCGTAGCTTCGTGTTTGAGATGCAAAGATGCGGTTGGTACGGGCGAGGAAACGCGGGTTGGGACGTGCGAGAGACATGATGGACGAAACGAGCAACAAACTACGCTATGCGAGGGTATATGACTGCGATGTTGTGAGCTCAATTGTACAAGGTCGAATGTGAATGCGCGCAATTGGCGAATGACGCAAAGCTCGATAGCTCCAGCTACTCAACAGCTGTGGGAATATGACTCGAACGCGTTTTGATGAGAGAATGTACCTCGATGACCTTATGTATACCCAGATACCTCAATTGACAGCCCACGCCCTACGATGACTCCAAATACCACAATGACTGTTCCTGACTCCTTCCAAAATTCCCGCTGCGAACGAAGGATGCAGCTCTCCACGTCCGTTATCGGTCCCTGCGATAACTAAGTTGAATCAAGTTTAGTCTCTTTCTGAGCTCACTGGAGCAGCAGCGCACCGGACGTCGAGCCAACAAGATAGCAAAGCAGAACCAGATAGTAAGCACTGAAGACACAATCTGGACGCGTGATATACGGTGTTGCCATGAACAGAAGTGCGGCCGTGGGCAAGCCGGCTGGGATTGCTATGCGTAAGCCTTTTGCGATTTCATTCAAGAAGCAGATCTGGCTAGAGGAAGTCATGTACAGGAAGCTATGACTGCCATAGACAATTGGGTACTGTAAAGCAGCGCGCATGATGCCGAAAGCGAGCGCCATAGATTTGACAAATTCGCGGTGACGTATGATAAAGCTTCCGCGTTGTGGCATAGCCTGTGGAGAAGGTATTGCGACAGGGAGGAGAACCTTCTACTCTGTGGTGCAGGCGCCCATCGTCCCGCAAAGTGAGGTTTATCGTCTATGTTACAAAGGTCGCGGAGGTAGAGATCTTGAACTGTATTATGACCAGCCATCATGGTGAGTGAGACCCTGGTTGCCGCAGATAGTCTGATGGTTGGCCGCCTGAACCGGCTTAGATGCAACATTGCCGAGGCATGATATTCTGCTTTCATTCTCACCTCAGTAGTACTGTCAGGGCAACGCCAGCCCTACACATAACTAGAGTGTCGAGGGAACCTGTCCAACTATCGAGTTAGCACCTAGCACTACCAGTGCGACAGACGAGTTCGGCAGCATGAATAACTTCGTAGGCGATGGTTTCTACCCATTCTCTTCACCTTGGAATGGCTTTGGGTCAGTGAAAGGCTTGACAAAGAGCAAGCATAAGACATTTGTATCTCTACGCAACGTTCGAGAACGGAACTTCGCCTAAAAATAATCGCCGTACGCCAAAAGCGGCATCCTAGCCGAATACAGCCCGGAGTTCAGCTCCTCGGACATCTTGTTCTACTGTGCAACTCACAGTGGATGTCTTCGCCGGATCTTGGTCTCGAACAAGGTTCGATGACATAGAGGTATGGCCTGCAAGCAGTTCATACTGGGGAAAAGAGCCCAACTACACCCTCAGAGTCTTTCCATCATCTCCACGCATAAGTCGGCCCCCAAAGAAGCAAACAAATCTCGTGATCGAGCGTGGATCATACCCATTTCTCCCACTTCTACATTGCTTCGTACCTACGTGAAACAGCGCCATACTCGTCACAGTTCCATTCATCAGCTGTCATCAGCCACACCATTGCCACGAAGCGAAGTGTCGCTGTTTCAAGGTACGCATGGGGGGGTGCATGTGAAGTCCGCTCAAGCCAATGAGCTTAGCATGAATTTGTAGCGGCCTAACAAAGCAACGGACCTTGAATGAGGTAAGCATGGAGTTCGCCAGCAGAGGCAGGGCAGGGCATCGTAGCGGAGTGCGCAAAGCACGAACTTTGTTTTCGCAACAATGATAGATATAACCAAAGGGCGCCCTGATGGCAGCGCATCCTGCGTATCCCAAAGCGTCTACATCGATACATTGTCGCGGTTTTTATTCGATCTTTGTTCGAGCTATAACCAGAACTTCGTCCAACGTAGCCTAAACTCTATCGGTGAATTCTACCAAGGGGTGATTGGCTGTTGGTGGCGTAGAACGACAGGTGACTCGCAGCCACAATGGGCTTGGGTGAAAGAGAGATACAAAACAATCGACGCGGCGCATCGCACATGACGGCAGATGTTGGCGCAAGTGCTGTCGTGCATATCCAACAAGCAGCGAATTCACCTTTAACGTCATCACCACCCTCAACATCAGCCGCGCTACGGATACAACAAGCAACAATTTCAGAATCGCAACAATTCACGATAGCTGGATACACAATGCCGCCGAGTAGCGATCCAACGACCTCGTCGGAATCTGCGGCGCCCACACAAGACAACCATGGTCTCTCGCAGAAATCAATCGTCGGGCTCGCGATGATCCCCGTCGTCGTTATCGTCGTTGTGGTCCTCATATTCGGTTACTTGTGGCTTCGCAAACGCCGCAAACAGGCCCCGATCATCCGCCATCTCGGTCCATCTCCACCACTGCCGCCCGAGAAGGACTTCTACTCCCCAACCTTTTCAATCGACTCCAAAAGCAGCGGAAAGGTGTGCAGTATGACGGCATTCAGCACTCCACTTGCGCACACAGGCTGGCATGCATCACCGCGGCTGCAGAACAATA
>Ga0115847_100217_pt1 | contig 14417 bp, 12 predicted proteins | sample InSIn5SAF170_FD_83861 | JGI IMG/M metagenome (GOLD analysis project Ga0115847, IMG submission 83861)
AGTCCCACACTACGCTTTTGGTTGTAGTAAAGAGCTGACTTCTATGCTATGAATAAAATATCAGTAGTGAGTTCTTAATATAAGTCCTTGAGCTCTGTAGTCAGTATTCTTGCTGACTCTGCTTCTTCTATATCAGCTAGTGGGTTCTGGTAAGCTGTTGGATTGTACCTAAAATTCGCAAAGAATGGTGATACTCCCGTTGATTCTATGTCAGCGCTGTTATATGCGTACTAGGCTAATAGCAGTAATTCCACCCAGTTGTTTTGTTTATAATTGATATAACAGCGGAGATAGCTTTCTATAACCTGGTTGATTCGTTCTGTTTGTCCGTCCGTCTGGGCGTGGAATAACGTTGACATCTTTCTCTTAATTCCTAAGAGTCCTAAGATGCTTGCCTAGAGTTTTGTCTTAAATAACTTGTCTCTGTCCGATATGATTTCGTTTGGCGTTCTATGTTAAGCGATAATCTATCAGATGAAAGTGTGTGCTATCTGCAACACTATACTTTTTTCAATGTATAGTATTATATACGCATACTTAGTATATCTGTCCGTGATAACCAGGATAGAGTCGTACTTAAATCCTGTTATTAGGTCTTTTAATAGTGGTAGTTTTACTATAAAGTCGAGTGCTATTGACTTCTATGGTTTAAGGGGTGTCGTTAGTGACTTTATAAGTCTATATAGAGCATGTTGAGATGACTTGTTCTATATACATATGTCGCAGGTGGTTACGACTTCCTTAACCATATTCCTTATCCCGTAGAAGTAGTAATTTCTTAATAACCTAGACAGTGTCTTAGTTACTCCTTAGTGTCCATGAGCCGGGAGTTCATGTTGTTATTGTACGAAGGCTCTTCGTACTCTCGTAGGGATATAAATTCTCTCTTGGAACATTAATAGCTTATTGCTATTCCAGGAGAACCCTTCCCCTAATTTTTTCTTTTGCTATTCTACTATCGGATCTTTTGCATATCCTTTCTTAAGTAGTTCTTCGAAGGTTTTATCTTTTAATCGGGATAATGCAGCAAGCTAGACCTTGTTATACACTAGCGAGAGTCCATCCCTTTTGAGTAATACCTTATCAACCAGAGTTTTGTTGTTCGTATATTCTGGTTTGCAGCTCAGCGCATCGGCTTATGCGTTATCTGTTCCCTTAATGTGTCGAATGCGGAAGTTGTACTGCGAAAGAGTCTCTGCCTATCTTGCTTGTCAGCGGTTAAGTACTTTAGTAGTCATGAACTTAGTCAAGTTCTCATGGTCTAACAGTACTTCTATCTTGTGGGTGGCTCTCTGCAAGTACACGTCCCATTCGCGCATTGCTATGACTATAGCAAGTAGTTCTTTGTTGTGAATCTTATAATTTAGTTCAGCTGGACTGTGCTTCCATGAGTAGTAATACACTAGTATCCACCTTCCTTGTTCATTAGGTTGGCTAAGCATAGCTCCAATAGCGTAGTCTGACGAGTCTGTCTCTAACCTGATCTTCTTTGTATGATCGAAGGTAGTTAGGATTGGTTTCTTAGCAAACATCCGTTTTAACCCTTCAAATGCAGCGTTCGCTTCTTATGTCCAATTAAACACCTTATCCTTATGTGTTAGGTCTGTCAATAGTTTAGCAATCTTAGAGTATCCTTTAATAAATCATTAATAACAATTAGCGAATCCTAAAAACTCTTATACTTGTTTAACTGTTATAGGTGGTTGCTATTCCAAGACTGCTTATACCTTAGCTGGGTCCATCTTGACTCCTTCTATGGTTATAATATATCTGCAGAATTTGACTTTAGTTGCGTCATACTTGCACTTGTTAATTCCTACCTTCAGGTTATATTCCCTTAGTGCCTTGAAGATGGTTCTTACATGTTTGTTATATTATCGAACGTCCTTGGAGTATACCAAAATATCGTCTAGGTATACTACGCAGAATACGTCGATATATTCCCTTAACGCGTGGTTAATTAATCATTAGAAGGTTGCAGGGGCATTACGCATTCCGAAGTATATAACCAGGAATTCGTACAATCCCCATTGCGTCCTAAATGCTGTTTTCTCTTCTTCTCCTTCCTTTATGTGTATCAGATTAAACGCTGATTTCAAATCAATCTGGGAGAAGATCCTCGCTCCTTGTAATCAGTCTCGCAGGTCATTGAGCAGTGGTAGTAGATAGACGTCCAGTATCGTTCGTTCATTCATCTCTTGCTAATCCACTACTGGTCGATATTGTGGTGGGTCCGTTCCTGGCTTGACTACAAAGAAGATTAGTGATCCCCAGGCTGATTTTGATTTTCATATATGGCCCTTAGCCAACATTTCGTCGATCCAGGTCTTGAGCGTCCCCGAGTCCCATTCCGACATTCGTCTTAGTGGCAAGCAAACTAGCTTGGCACTTTCTTTCAATCTTATCTCGCAGTCCTAATCCTGATGCTTAGGTAACGCTACGATTCCTTGTTCCTCTGTGAACAAATCCATGAATTCTCTGTATTTCTTTGGTACCTATAACTAGTTTGAACCTTCTTTTGGTATAGGTTCAGGCCTAACAACCTCCTGTTATTCCTTACCCTTAGCTAGATCTAGTCAGATCTTAGCAAGCTTTCTCTTAGCTTTTTAGCATTGGCATTTAACAAATTCCACCGCGCGTCTTACCTAATCTATTTCAGGGTTGTGGACTGCCAGCCATGGTTGTCCAAGTATAATTAAATGAGTGATAGGGATGACGTTAAACTGGATGTATTCCTGGTGTCTGGAAGCAGTTGTCATAATAAGAGGTTTAGTTTCCACTTCCACTATTCCTTTATTATTGTTAATATCTGACCCGTTTGCGGTGACCACTCTATATGGTAGTTCCTTAATTAAGGTGGCGACCCCCAATAACTTAGCTGCCTTGTCTGACATAAAGTTTCCCTTAGCTCCTAAGTTAATCATTACTTGTAAATGGTATCCATCTATTTTCACGTCTAAGATCAGCTGTCTATGTTCCAGAGATGCTATCTTTCTGCGCTATAGTATGCTGATCTCGTAGATGGATTATTCCCAGTGTTTCTCCTAGGTGAGGACATTCTTCTATTCCAGTATACCCCTGTTGTTATCTAACAACACAAAGATATGTCCTGGTGTTAGGTTGATAGCGTTAGTTCAGATTCTGTCGAAGTATTCTACGCGTGATCCATATAGTCCAACACGTTTCCAGAACCTCCATCGTTCCTCCTGCACTGCTACTTTCCAGTATTCTCCTACTATGGGCTCGTCATCTTCCTTGGTAGGGAGTTCCCTATACTTGGGAAAGTGTCTCATGTATGTGTGCCCTTAGAATGAGATATATCCTATAGAATCAAAGGTTCTGATCTATCCTAGATGTTCGTTGTCTTTATATGTGAGTCTCCAAGTTTCTCCATACTAGGGCCCTCCAGTGGGGACTGGTGCTAACTCGTTATAACTAGGCTGATTGGGATTGGTCTTGCATATCCAACGCCTAGTGTTAGATCTAGCTTCCTCCCACTGCACTACTAGCTATTCTTCGCCAATATAAGGTCCGGTGTGCCTTTTAAGTTCGGTTACACACGGGTCTTCATAGATGTCTGTCTGGACGCTAGGTGTGTTTGCCCTTTTAATTTCATCTTCGCAGTTGTAGTATTGTCCTCGACTCTTGCGTTCGCAACAGTCCTAAAAATCATCACGATTTTCGTGGTTAATTATTTCCTGACTGTGGTCACATTCTTCTTCGTCTGGGCATTCGTCCCTGGCATATTTGATAACATGTAGCTCATCTACTTCTTATGTTGCCTTTCTTTTTAGCATGCTTATTTGTTTAGTAACAGGTGCCTCCGGTTGGTTAACATTCGTTATTTCGTATCCGGATCGCCTAAGCGCAGATACTTGTTTCTTATTACCCTTCCAGGATCCTCTTCCTAGGGTTTGATTCTTATAGTGTGAGTTAGCCCTATGCCCTATAAGTCCACATTTGAAACATAAGCCTTTCTCCCGACGTCTGTCCATTTCTTCCTTAGAAGTTTTGTTTTAACTAGGCCTAGTCTTTAGTTCTTCAGCACATTATAGCTTTTGTTTGTTCTAATAGCGTTTCCCTTTATGTCTTCTTCCTTTATGGCAGTGGTTGCTTTGTTCAGACTATCTAAATTTATAGAGTCGGTTATCAAGGTGTATAACTAACTTGATCATTGCAGTAATATTACTAAAAACAGCTCTGGTTCTTACTATTTCTTTACAAAGGTGTGGTTTAAGCCCTCTTTGATATATTTCCATAAGAGCGACTCCATCAAATCCAGTCTTAGTTCTATGTCGTTGGAATTCCATAGAATAGTCAATAGCTGATCCTATTTGCTTAAGGTTCAGGATCTTTCTAACAGCGACTTGTCAAGCATCAAAGTCTCCGAACATTCGTCGTAACTCCGTCTTAAACCCATCCCAAGACTTATACATAGTCTTGGTTATAGCCATAGTGCCATCATTGTCCACATCGCTATAGAAGTCAGTGATATATAGTTCGACCCATTCCATAGCAGCTCCCTTCAGGTAGGAAGTTGCAAAGAGGCTCTTAGAGGTATAGTTGTCATTAAACTTTTCTTCGTTAAAGGAGAAGTAAAGGTCTATTTGCAATAGGAAGGCTATAAGGTTGCGGCGATTCCCGTCAAACTTGTCAGGCATAGCGACCTTAACTGATTCCCTGAGTTTGACTGCTGGAGAGTCTGTCATCTCAACATCACTAGCTTGGTCGTTGCCTCGGCTAGTGTTAGGTATAAGGTTGGTCCTGCTGGTGTTAGCTCCAGCGTTGGACGAGACTAGTGAGGAGTTAGATGCTATTATATACTATAAGTTAGTATCTCTAGAGAAGGTGCTTAAAGTGTTACAGTTTGTATTCTAACAGAGAGATAGGTGTATCATAGTATAGTAGTATGTAACTTGATTATAGTAGAAACGATGTAATAAGGCTTAGAAGGTAACTAGGGATAATCAATTTAAGTTGAGTATAAAGCTCCTTATCTAAGGAAAACTATCTAGACTATATACCTGCTTCATGCTATCCTGCTCTATATGCTCTCTATGCTCTATAGCAGAGCACGCTGAGTATGTAAAGTGCATAACCCTAACCCTAAATCATCATCTTAGCACGCTAAGAGTGATAATCCATGGCCCTAGGGTCCTACTAACCACTTTACTTACTACTGCTATAAACTATCTAACTAGTTAAAGACTATAGTAGTACTACTCGTCTAATAGTACTTCTTCCTAGTTAGTACCTTCCCGTGGTTTATACTAACCATGAGTCTGTACCGTCCACGCACGTGATACCATTCGTAACATAGGAGCTTATTAGTAAACCTTGTGATGTATTAAATAGTGTTGCTAGCTGCAGAATTATAGATAGAGTCTCTCCCTACGTCTGAGATTGTTAATTTAAAGGAAGATAGTTATAAACTTGAATAGGCTAGGATTTAGTGATAAGAGGTAGTAGTGTTATAGACTTCTTACTACTCTTCTTAAGCTCTTGCTAATTCCACCCTTTTGACCACTCCCTAAACTATACATTAGGGGGATTAGTGATTGAAACACTATCTTCTTAATCATTAATAGCCTCTGCCTAAAGCGACTATGTAGTGAGATTAATAGTATGGTGAGTATTCTTCTCTGGGTGAATATAGCAAGATCTACTATAGTTGGGACACCTCTAATCAGTACACTTATGGTTTCGAAAGATTAGCCTGTGTAATCTAGCCTTAGGAGAATCCTGCGCATCTCTAGCTTTTTTATCAGTAAGAGCACAGCTAGTGGCTGAGTCTCTAGCCTTACCCTTTCCCTTGCTTGACGTAGGAATAGGTGTAGCATGAGATTCAACTGCAGAAGTGTTTCCTTCTTGATCACTAAAATATCTATTATCTTGTGATAGTGGAACGTTAAAGTCTTCAATGGCTAGCTAGCTAGGGATGTTTAGTTGACGTACTTTAGCTAGCGGTGCTGCCTTCTTTGATGATCTATTAGCCACTAGTGGAGGTGTTAGATTTCGGCCAAAGTTATAATAGTTTGCCTTGACTGAAATTATAGTAGGTTCCTTAACCTTATTATATTTCCTCTGCCTTAAAAGAGCAAGGAAACGCTGCTAGTCTTAATTATTAGAGACCTTAACTTTAAGGGTAGCTGTAGTAGTTGTAGATCTAAGATAGAACACTTAAGAATCGCAAATTAGGTAATCACTTAGGTTAAATCTATGCATCTATGCCTAAGGTTTGATCTTCTTAGATTCTACCTCCTAATAGATTTAAGAGAATTTATTCTATGTAGGATTATTGATATTTATATTATAAAGAATAGATAATGCTTGTGAGAAGGAGATGTTATTAAGAAGTGGCTTAACACTGAATATAATTCAATAGCTAGTAGCTGCCTTAATAGTTGGATCAAAGTCCACCTTAACCTCCTTGACTTGCTTTGCCTTTAGTGTATATGAATTTGAAGGAGACGAATCAATAGGTATCGCAGAGTCCTTTTGCCCTATGAGTCTATGAGCTTGAGGTGTTGATAGCTGAGATTCTAGTCGTGAACCTAGTTGCTCTTGCGGCACTGATTCTTGACTGGCTACACTGTGAACTACACTAAGTTGAGTGTCACTTTGGTCAAAGGTTGGTGCTCTTTGTCGTTTTTTATTCAGAGATTGCTTCTTCTTTATAACTGAGCTTGCTAGCTTAGTTGCTTTTGAGGAAGCAGCTTGATTAGGTGGTGGTGCAACTTTTGGGGTGGGTCGTTTATTTCTTGCCGGCTGACTAAGCTTAATTGCGTTGCCATCTATATTAACACCTACTTCTAGCACTGGTCTCTGGGATCTCGTTTGTTTAGGCATATTCAAAGATAATTTCGAAATAAAAATCAATTTAATTGAAGCTTTTTTGGTGGAGTTATCACAAAAATAGATGTGCTTGGGGGTGTGAAATCGATATTTTTGGAGGGGCTGGGAGGACCCTCGAAAATCACGTTTTTTCTAGCTAGTCGCGCACGTCGTTGTAAAAATCGACAAGGCTGAGTCTAGCAAGAGGGAGTGAAACTCGACACATATCTCCCAAAGGGTTCAGCACTTTCTGTATAGCAAGAACGACAACTCCGCCGAGCAACCATTCACCTTCGTTTGAACTTTTGTGCACTGCGATCATGGTAAGTTCCTGTTGCTCCATAACATGTTCGGTGGTATCAATTTGAAGTCAAGACTAACACGTAGCAGCTGGACAAACTAGTAGGATTCGCGATGCTCGTCGTGGCCTCTGTCGTATTCCTATACTATACAATATGGACACTACTGATGGTATGATCCCACGACTGCTAGCTCGACGCAGGACTGCTACTGATCAATGCTCACAGCCCTTTGTTGACGCCGACCACTCCCTTCACAACTACTTCCCACCACCAGTCTGGGCGATTCGTATACCTGTCATACTCATACTTCTTGGATCCGCAGTGGTCGGATCATTTTTGAGCGTTGTTATGATTCGAAGCAACCGAAAGAGAGCCTTGAAGGCCAAAGCCTTGTCGAAGAAGAAAGCTTGAGCGGTGGGGGATCGGCTTGTCGAAGAATAATATGAATGAAAAAGATTCAAAGCCAGCACGAGAGTCGAGGAAAAGCTACGTCTTACAAAACTATCTGCAATTGACTCATGTTTGGCCAAAACACTTGAACGATAGTATGTGGGATATTTATTCCGGCGAAGACTAGAACATCATGGGTGGTGTAATAACAAAGCCATAAGGGATGCTGAATTGTTGCATCGCTTTTCTCTCCAGACGTGATACTGGTGCAAGTCACATGGGCACAAGCTACCTACATGTTATGTGCATGAGTACAAGCTGATGTCACCATACTACAACGCGTACCTGGCTGACTCCTTCGCCGTAACCATTCCCCCCGATCTTCTATGCATCATGATTGAATGTCAGGGTCGTTATTCCTCGTCTTGACCAATCGCGAGTTCTGAATCATCAGGTGCACCAGATGCGCTAAATGTGAAGCTTGTGACCGGCTACATGCGTCAGTGTCAGGGGGATTCAAGTAGCGAGCTCCACCTGGAATGCCCCTCCATTGTTCCGTCGCATTGTCTCTCCCCCGACTACCACCCTTAAGTAACACAACAACAAGGCGAAACAATATACGAATCCAAAACACTGCTTTGATAGTCGAGATTTGATTTACTTTAGAGCTTTTGTTTGCACAAGAACTGTGTACAATCTTCACGGCCACCTTCCCACACTCTCCTGATCGACTCCAGGAAGTTAGTGGGGAAGCTCCCGGCCTACCTAACGATCCCATCATCCACGATCGGCGACGACTAATTCCTACGGCGACAGGACTTGTGCCTGGAGCAGACTGTAGGAATAGCTGTCGCGAAGCTCCTTTCACGTACGAAGCCTGCTTGAATGCCATCTTCGTCAGCCCAGGAGACCAATAGTTCGATCGCGAGTAGCGACCAGAAATCCGCCAAAGTGACTCAGAAATCAAGTTCAGATCAGACTCCTTCCAAAGGAAAGAAGAATGGGAAGGCGAAGGATGTTGGGGGCGTCATGGCTGCAGTGCGGAAGGAAGGGAAGCTGTAAGCATGATGGTGCTTCGCGAAACATACAGTGACTAAGAATTGAGCAGGAACAACGCGAGCAAGACGACAGATCAAAGCACGCCTGATAAGTCACCAGAGAAGTCCCCCGAATTGCCATCTGTAGAACCAGCACCCTCGTCGACCATTCCAGCAGCTTCGCCGCTCCTCGATGCACTGTCGTCTGCCAAATTCGCCCGACATCCATCCTCAACCGTGCATGATGGCACAAAGAATGGCACAGGATATTCGTCCTCCCCGAGCAATCTCATCAGTTTTGGAGAAAGCCCTGACACACAACCATCTTCGTATGAAGAACGAGTCCCACATTTCAATGCAGACACAAAGGCACAAAGAGGCATAATGAATGGTTACCACCCTCAATCAGCGTCTCCTCCAGCATCACATAGGCGCCGTCCCCTGAGTTATACGCCACTTAGTGGCCACAACTTCTCTACGCACGACGCCCGCACACAAATGTCACCCCCTTCAGGAAATCGCAGGGCCTCGATGTACTCGCCACCGAATCGATACAGTCCTCACCCACCACCACCCCATCAGCCTCAAGCGCACTTCTATGGTGCTCCGGAGCTCAACTTCCTACCACCTGCGCAAGGAAGCGCTCTTCAACCCGGAGCAGGCGGTTATTATTGTGGATTTGATAAACTGCCATCAGCTCACTCAGGGCTAAATGAGAATGTTATTCTCACTGGCTATGGTAGCGGCTTGAGGGTACATGTTGTCTCAAAACGAGGCACAAATCAGGTTTTTGACATCAAAAATTTAAGAGGAGGAGTTTTTGATGCCAAAATTCTTCCATGGACAACCAGTGATCCGCACGGAGATGGTGCGCCTCTTGTAGCAGTAGTCGTGCATGGTGTAGCACAGAGAGATACATTTGCTCAAGATGAACATCTTAGCTCCGAGGAGAATTCTTTGGCCGTGGGTGAGCTACCAAGGTCTCCCCGCTTGTTAGCCCTTGATCAAGAATACGATGATGAAGACTACTATCAAACTACAGTCGAAATCTATTCAGTCTCAAGCAGGCAGCACATAGGCACATTACTGGTATTGCCGAAAAGACCCTTGGTTGTACCACTTGGTAGTCCACTATATGATCCCCCAGCGCCAGATGGAGCGTTGTCAATCCGAGCTGATGGTGGATACGTTGTGGTTTCATCGGGTGTGTCAGGAGAGGTATGGGTTTTCAAGCATCAATCAATCCATGACTTTTGGCAGTTCTCCTGTGTAGGTAAAGTGTGGACCACATTGCAGCATAACCCGACAGTTGAGTCAACTCAACCTTCTGAGAAACGGCAACTCGATAGTGGAGCCACGTTGAGTAAGCTGCAAAACGTACCAATTTTGTCACACAAAGGGAGATTTTTGGCATTCTGTCCACCAGCATTATCTTCTCAAGTCACGCTTGGTGCAGAAACTGCGCCTACAGCTGGAAATAATCGTACGCCAGGAATTAACAGTCGAGCGCCGCCACAACTTCCAACAGTAAACTGCCAGGTTGAAACACCGGGAGATGAAAGTTTGGTGAAGCAAATACTTCAAGTCGGCACACAGAAGTTCATAGAAGGTGCAACCTACCTAGGTGGGCAAGGTATGCAAGCATGGAATAATTATTGGAATAAGCCAGCTTCTGGTCAATCACCACCCGATAGTTTATCCTCACAAGCTCAAAATACAGTGGCACCCTTCCCTCCTACACACGGTACTGCATCACCAGTAGCCATAGCGAGCAAGGATCCTGGCTTGTTGTCGATTCTCGACCTGGCCACTCTGACAGCTAAGACTGCACATTCTGGGCTTTCTATTCATCCCTTAACAACTTTCAGGGTCCCTCATGGTTGCAGCTTCATCTCTTTCGCCCCTAGCGGTCTTGCACTATTCACAGCAAGCAGCAAGGGGGATACGCAATTCATCTGGGACTTGATGCGAATGCAGTACTTCAAATCATCGTTCTTGAAAGATGCTAGCGCTAATGTCGCACCACAAAGTCAGCATGTGAGACAAATAGCCAAGTTCTCACGGATGACCATCGCGAGAATTGTAGATGTGGTTTGGGCTTCGCCCCATGGTGAAAGAGCCGCCATGGTCACTGAGCCTGGAACTGTCCATATTCTGGACTTGCCAGCTAGTGCTTTCAATTGGCCACCTCCTCCACGGAAGATGACTGTCGTCAAAGGAGAGGAGGAAGCTGTTGATCTGAGCACCAATGCGAAGTCCATCGTCAGCAATGCTGGCACAGCAGTCAGCTCGGTATTCGCGGCTGCACCATTTGGCCGTCGACGTCGAAGCACTGCGGGGACTTCAGCTCTGACTGTAGCTCAAGCGGGTCAGACTACTCAAGCATTTGCAGCAGGCATCTCTAGGTCAGTAGGTGCGGCAACTGGAAGAATGAACGAGCTGCGTAAATCTGGAACTACAAAGCTACATCTTCCTGCAAGCAGCATGACTCCTTCCCACAGCTGTCTGACGTTTGTCAGTGGTGCAAAAAAGGACTCTGTCATGCTTACTGGTAATGGAATTGTCAGAATATACTCCATCAAAACACGACGAGCTGATCGACCAGCTGACAAGCAGAAAGCCGCAAAAGGTGCCAAGTTTATTGAATTTCGATTACCTGCATTGCCAATACCTCAAAAACGGCCATTGTCCATGCAGCAGATGGAAGATTTACAATTGACAGAAGGGGATTTTGAGCCAAGTTACAATCCTGCTCTTGCAGAACCACTCAAAATCCAATCATGTCGAGGTACAGAGTCGACTATTGCACAAGCAGAGCTAGAATCAAACGCACCCTTCCAGCCGTTTCATACCGATCACCGACGAATCTCGCTTTATGTCTACTCGGGCTCTAACATTTCGCATTCTTCCACATCTCCATCAGCACTCATTACTCCATTACAAATTGCATCACCATCACCCAAGACCAAGTCATACTCACCTGCAATCAATACTAAACTTCTTGCATTTGGTCTTCCCATCTCTGCCACTCGTGTTGATACCGGAGTAGGTCAGGTAGGTGATGACGATCTCACCACTTCTCGAGGCGCTCCTTCTTCCGTGATCGAACGCATTACACGTGAAGATGGTGAGGAAATTGTAATTACCACAAGAAGACGGAAAGGTGCCAACAGAAGTGACGTAGATGAAGCAGCCGAAGGAGGAGATGATGTGGAGTGGTCAATCTTGGATGTTGCGCGGCAGCAAGTCTGATGAAGACAATTGTTAGATCAGAAATGCACACATTTATGTGCAGAAGTCTCCTCGCCTGTGCTCATGTTTACTTCCTGGAGGTAAGGCAGATGAGCATGTGAATCAAATAAGCATTCTTATGTTGTACAGGATACAATGTTTGTTGAACTCTTTTGATCGTGGTTGAATAGGAGTCAAGTCAGTTAATTCAGGATTGGAAGTTAAATCATGCACATATCAAGATATACCTATACATAAGCAAAATTACATATTTGGTCATTTTTACAGTTGTCGGGATCGCAGGCAAGGATAGCGGGTTAGATGAGAATACTATGCACTTTCTTTTCATGTCTCAATTCGTGTGATCAACGTTCTTGGACGAAGAGTGCGTACATTCAGTCCAGCTGGTGACGGTTCCCTAAATTTACCCTATAATCGAGAAGCATGGGTCTGACTCTAGTTCTAGAACCTTTGACGTGGTCCTCCAATCGAATGCAGGCTTTGCATGATGTAGTGGCATAGATCATTCAGTATCAACAATTGCATTATGAATGTTGCATTCGTTTTAGATGTTATCTATTACTCGCAAAATCTGAACGTGCCATCTAAATGTCTCTTCCCCGACAATGCTTGATTATCGAGGGTCAATCATAGCCTCTTCCTAGCTGCTTCTCCTCAACCTTCAACCAATCTACTTCTCATAGCTTAATAACAGGTCCTCTCTTTGGTGGATCTCTAGTAATCTTCCCACTTTTCCTTTCCGCTGCCTTCTTTGCCTTAGCCTCCTCCTTCTTCTCTTTATCTCGCTTAACCACATCCTCATTATCACTAACTAGCCCCCACACACTTCCCACCTTTGGTATAAACTTGCCAATCTGTTTCTGATACTCCTTATAATCGGGATACTTCTTGGATGTGATAGCCTCCGTGAACCAAGTTGAAGCTTGAAAGAGGATCAGGTAGCCAACAGCGCCAGCGAATGTCCAGTTTACGAGTGTGTTGGTCGACCAGCAACCCCATTGATAGAGGCCAACCCAGATTGCCTGTTCAGCTGCGAAGTTAGGGTGTCGAGAATACGCGAAAAGACCCATTGTGTTGAAACCTAGATCGAGAGAGTGGGCTGGGTAGCCTGGAGGTGCTTGAGCGTATTTTTGGTAGAACGCTTTGGCTTCGTGGAATTCTGAAGGTGTATTAGATGGTGTTTGAACAAGCTTGTTGGTAGAAAAGAGCTTGTGGAGGGAAGGTGAGAGGTATAGTCTGGAAGAAGAACTTACTCCATTGTGAACCATCTGCAAAAAATTCGACGATGACAAGTCCGAGAAGTACTCGGACAAAGACATTGTCTGCCATTGTCATCTCCGCATTACCTTCGACCAAACTCGTTAATGTTAAAATATATGTGGGTGTGGTGATCAGGAATAATAGAATCGATTGGCCAAGTGAGATGAAAGAGACGTTGAATAGGAAGAACGTAAACTTGTTAATCTTTGTGCGAAGAACCGCCCTATAATCATCTTAGTTACCATAGGGCTGACATATCAATGAACGTACCATCTGTAGTCTTCTGATCCAATATTATATCCACCTTTACGGGCATAATTGAATGACAACCGCAACTACTCACAATTAGTCACTTGCCCTAGTCTCAACGACATTTTTACATACACTCCAAATAACACTGAATGCGATCAAGTGATCTAATTTTGTCGCATTCAACCCATTCTTATGCGCCCAAACACAGTAATGCACATTGTAGACAGTCGGCAGAATACTCCAACATCGATCGACTTGGGAGTAGTTCTTGTTGACCTCAGAAACGATCAAGAAAATTGGTGTGATGAACAAAGCAAATGCGAACGCGGTGATCAAGGGATTTGTCGACAAATACACTGACTTCAATGCCTCGAAGTCATTGTAGTGCGCGAGGATCTGGTTTGGCAGATCGTATAGCTGTGGTAGGAAAGGTGCGACTGTTCGAGAAAAGTCGGCACAATCTTGCAATGTTTTCACCACAGGAAGAGCCATTTTGTAAGGAGATTGGGCGCCACGAAGAGAAGAGGTAGGAGGAAGAAAGGACAAAGAACAAGTGCTGAGCGCACTAAGCATATATTGGTGCTTCTGCCACCATTACATGAGGAAGGTCGATGACGAGTGGAGCTGTTAGCCAAGCTTTCGCTTGGTATTGATACCTTGGCAATTTCATTACCTTCACAGTATTCACAACACTTATACATCTTGTCTTAAATATACGCACATCCTAACGTGTCATCATACTCAGTTTACGTGTCATTTCGTCGACGATACAGTTTTCTTTGAGTCATTTAGGATGATCATACAAACTATGCTTCAAATAGTGATATGACAAGGATTCTTACCTCAAATCAAGCCCACGTGATGTTATACTATGGCTCTAAAAAAGATCCTTTGCGTAGCAGAGAAGCCTTCTATCTCAAAAGCTGTGGCTGGTCACCTATCCGGAGGCCAGTTTCAAACAGTAAGTGACTGTGATATGGAAGAGTACAAGACTAATGTTGAGCAGGTTAACACCCAGAACACATACATTAAAAACTACAAATTCACTTATGACTTTGGTGGACAATGGGGGAATTGTAACGTTGTGTTC
>Ga0115847_100219_pt1 | contig 14331 bp, 12 predicted proteins | sample InSIn5SAF170_FD_83861 | JGI IMG/M metagenome (GOLD analysis project Ga0115847, IMG submission 83861)
ACACAAGACTGGAGTTATCTTGTACTTCATATAAAGTAGACAGTGTGGATTGAAGAGCACCTCAACTATTCAATGACACGATGGGTCAGCACGGTGCAAGCCATCACTCATCATGACCATCATTCTGTGCCAAAATTAAAACAAAGGGATACCATAAATACACCATATCCCAAAGCGCCTACGTACAACCACATCGCTCGCTTCCATCAACTATCCTCCTCGCACAGCGCACTCCACTCAAAGACCACAACATCTCACACGCACCTGAAACACCAAAAACCCTTTCTATCATTCACCTTACCCAGCTGGCATTGAACCCAAGAAGGCAGTCAGATCTTTGACGGCGAGATGTCTACACATGTAGAAGGGTGTACAAGGTAAGGCATTGCGGAAAGATGCGCGTGCTCGGACCAAGATGTAAACATCTAACGGTTACCGTCTCATGACATTCGACACTCCCTCCTTGGACCATCCGACGGACCCGAATGAGGCTGTGTAAAAGCTTGTTCGTGAACCGGCAGATTGAAGTAGTGAATGTACTGTATGCATGCGATGCTTGCGTAAAGAGTGCGTGGTATCACTTGGTGTATCGATTTGATTCATATCAGACATGTAGTGGATCTCATGAACAACAACTCATCTCCATTGCGTGCATTTCTGACATTACATTTACTACTACTTTTGATGACATTCATCTTCTATATAGAAAGATATAGCATTGCAAAACAAAGTAATCTTCTTTTCCACATCCAATACAAGGCAGGTCCAAAAAAAAAACCCAAACTGCCATTCGTCGATTCGACATTCATCATCAATAGTCCAAAACACGACTACGCTCCAAATACAAGAGGCAAAATACAAGAGATGCTAGTGAAGTTTGGTATCAATGACCGATAGCTATGCCAGAGACCCCAGAATTGCCCCAAAACGCCCAATGATGCAAGATGTGTTCAACGAAAATGGCTGCACATATCAAAAATATCTACAGTCGAAAGTGAGACCGCTGGAATGCAGAAGTCGCCAATGTCCCAGAACTTTGATGAAGACAATATGCAGTTCAAACTTCTTCAGTGAAGCGAGATGCATGTGATCCATCCTGTGAAGCATGACTTCTCCCAACATGATCGGGGATGCGAGGCGGACTGGGAACACCTTCCGCCGCAAAATTGAAGGGCGATTCCTCCCGTGTAGGTGTACGAGCAGGTGACGGTCTGAAAATCGGGACCCCACCAGTACTCCTTCTGTTGATAGTCCCAAGTGGTGGTGATGGAGGACCTCGACCTCCAAAGAAAGCATGTGAGTCGCGATAGAAAGACGTATCATTATCAATGGCAGATTCACCGCCATATCCATCTCCACCAGTGTGGAGTACTGACGGAATTTTCCTTCCAGAGACACGATAGAATCCTCGTTCCCCAGGCTCCGCGGCAGTATCTGGTGCTTCGTTACGTCGAGAGAAGCGCTTATTCGCAATGCTTGCAAAACTAGCAGGAATTGTGAAGCCAGCGGAGCGTCTCTCGATCATCGCTCCAGAGCCTTGCTCACCATGAGCACCTCTCCCATCACTGATTGCACTCTCACCACTCAAAGAGAGTACACCCTTATTTCGCTTCCGCCAACGAATCAGAAACAGCATAGCGATAATGAGTACAGCTGCTCCCGCGATACTACCGATAACTCCACCAACTACAACAGGTGTGGGTGGCAAGCCGTTGTCACCTCCATCGTCTGCTCCGGAATTTGCTGTGCTTTCAGGATTGAGTCCAGGCGCAACGCCGGTACCAGCAGCAACCACACCACCATCTGTAGGCGCCGAAAGAAATGTAGAAGATGTGGAATATGCTGAAGTTGTGTTGGACAAGGATAATGAAGTGCTTGATCGAGAAAAAGTAGATGTTGAAGAGGTTAAAAGTCGGGAAGAATTTGAATATGTCTGCGTTGCATTACCCAAAACCGACAAAACTGAATCATTATTAGCTTTGCGCAAGGCACAGTTGTATGTTACTTACTCGACGTGGAATTCAACGATGCTGTAAACGAAGGGAAACTTGGTGTTTCTGAAGGAGAGGACGTCACAATCGGTGTTGTGTCTGGGGCGGACGCTGTGGCATTCACAGAACTATCAACGACGGTGACTTGCACATCAGCAGGCGCTGATACTGGCGGCGGCGGCGGTGGTGGGATAGGTTCTGTGGGAACAGGCTCGCTGGGAATCGGTTGTGTGGGAGGAGGCGGTTGAATGGGTATTGGTTCTGTAGGGTTAGGTTGTGAGGGTGGTGGGATTGATGGCTGTACAGCAGGCTCTTGAGGTAATGATGGTGGTGATGCAGAAGGTGACGCTTCTGGAACTACCGGTACCTTTGGCACCGGCGCTTCTGTAACGAGGGCTGGTGGTTGTGCAGTGGGCGTTAAATGTGTTTGTATGGTTTCAATACCGATCGTGTTTCCATCAACATCGACACTGATTTGCTGGATAATAGATATTGTCGCTACGATCTCCGTCACTATCTCGTTGACGGCCTCTTGTTTCTTGTTTAGTGCTCTGTGTAGGCGTTGGTGTTGTTGTCTTGAATGCTCTCGTTGAGCTGTGTGGTGCCGGGTCCGAAGGAGTGAAGACCCGGCAATCTCGTCGTCGCTCATGGCGAGGAGACAGAGTTGCAGCTGTCTCTGCAGCGCTTTTACTTGGTGAGATTGGCTCTCCCGACGGTTGACATTCGATGCAATCGTGGTCAACTCATGGTTGTATAAGAGGGCGGGAGGGAGAGAGGACAGTCGTACTGTGAGGAGGAGGATCCAGAACTTCTTCCAGCTCAGATGATCAGATGGTGGTTGTTCCAAACATTGGACATTCAAAGCTTCGCAACTCTTGGCCCAATTTCGTTTGGGTGGAAGAGCGAATCACAACCCATCGCAAGACCCCCAATCTGCCCATGTCCCAGACGCGCACCCAATCATGGGAAACACTGATTCCCGCAATGAGGAAACTTCGTATCGAGCCTCCATTGTATGGTGGATGCTGGTGGAGAGATGGCTGCCGTGAATCGCGACACAAAGAAGCTGGAGTTTCTTCTTTTGGAGAGAGAGAGGCGTCTGAAGAACAGATTGGGACGGATGGAAAGTTTGCTCAGATTATCAGGTAGGCAAAATCTCGAAAGTTTGGTTATGGCATATCTGATGCATTGTAGGACTTGTTCCCGAGGACGATAATGGCAAGACCGATTTAGGGACTTTGGAGAAGAAGTTGGCGGACAAATACAGGGCCTCTCAAGGACCTGGTTCACATCCTGTGTCGCCCTCGCAACCTAGTCATCACAGCACACCGAATGAAGGCGGCGAGCCGACTCCTCGCAGTCAGATCGCATCTCCGGAACCGGTAGTGTTCAGCAAACCTGTGGATAAGAAGAAGTCGAAGTCGCCGGAAGCGGAAAAACCACCTGAGGAAGTAGAAGAGCTTTCTGATATGATGTGCTCTTTGGTAACTAACAATTGTGGTGAAACAAGATATATAGGTCAGATTGCTCGCGTCTAAAGTTTCAATACAGGTAACTGATGTCATACAGGATCTTCCTCTGGATTTTCCATATTCTCACCCAAAGGTATCGCTTGGGTCAATGAGAAAACTGGCGATTCTTCCTTCCAGCGCATGATCCAGTCGGCATCAGTTGATGAGAACAAATGGCAATACTGGAAACCAGAAGTTTTTGGCGACGTTTTCGCTCGAAGAGTCTTCAGACCACTCCCTCCGAAAGCAGAGTGTTTGTCATTGATGAAGGACTTCTTCGAGAACTTTAACTGCATGTTTCCACTCTTCCACCAACCTACTTTCATGCACCTTGTTGATCGACAGTATTCTCGAGACCCATACGAGGGATCAGGATGGTGGGCAAGTCTTAATGTGGCTCTCGCCATTGCGCATCGTCTTCGGGTGATGAGCAATCTGGTGCCTCAGGAAGAGGACGAGAAAGGATGGGGCTACTTGAAGAATGCTCTAGGGGTGTTTACAGAGCTTACCATGCGGAACACAGATTTACTGAGTGTTCAGGCACTTCTCGGAATGGCCTTGTTTATGCAAGGAACACCAAACCCACAGCCTTCATTCTTCCTGGTTTCCGCAGCTATCCGACTTTCTCACAGCATCGGCTTGCATAAGCGAGGTTCTGGATTTAACCTTAACCCTGTGGAAATTGAGCAGAGGAAACGTGTGTTCTGGATAGGTTACATGTTGGACAAGGATATTTGTCTGCGTTCTGGACGACCTCCGGCGCAAGATGATGATGACATGAACGTTGAGCTTCCAAGTGCTGATCCTGAAGATAATATTGGTAACATTCCTTTGGCTGATGGTAAAGGAAAGATTAACATCTTTCGGGTTATGTGCGAAGGAAGAATCGCCAGTTTTCTCATTGACCCAAGCGATACCTTTGGGTGAGAATATGGAAAATCCAGAGGAAGATCCTGTATGACATCAGTTACCTGTATTGAAACTTTAGACGCGAGCAATCTGACCTATATATCTTGTTTCACCACAATTGTTAGTTACCAAAGAGCACATCATATCAGAAAGCTCTTCTACTTCCTCAGGTGGTTTTTCCGCTTCCGGCGACTTCGACTTCTTCTTATCCACAGGTTTGCTGAACACTACCGGTTCCGGAGATGCGATCTGACTGCGAGGAGTCGGCTCGCCGCCTTCATTCGGTGTGCTGTGATGACTAGGTTGCGAGGGCGACACAGGATGTGAACCAGGTCCTTGAGAGGCCCTGTATTTGTCCGCCAACTTCTTCTCCAAAGTCCCTAAATCGGTCTTGCCATTATCGTCCTCGGGAACAAGTCCTACAATGCATCAGATATGCCATAACCAAACTTTCGAGATTTTGCCTACCTGATAATCTGAGCAAACTTTCCATCCGTCCCAATCTGTTCTCCAGACCCTCAATATATTTCGCGCTGCCAAAGGGTTAGATTCCATTTGTCCACACTTTCACAAGACATACCCTTTTGGTGGATTTCTCTTCTTCTCCACTTGCGTAAAGACACATTCCGTTTTGTAATTGATACAGTGCGTACATGCTGGCATCTTTCCATCACACTTTATCTTCTTCTTCCTGCACATATCGCACGCCTAGTACATGTCAGCAGCCATCTTGGAGATTCCACCACATCTATCCATATTTGTGCTATCGTAGGAATCCAAGATAAATCTCACATACCCTAGCAATCCTCCTCCTCTTTGCCTCACTACTCTCATCCAGCAGAGATCCATCGCTGAACATCTGCGAGCTCAAATCCAACTCAGGTAAACCATTATATCCACCAAATATCTGCGGCGGCGGATTCATAAGAGGCGGCGGAGCCATCGAGCTAGGCATCTGGAAGATGTTCGAGGCACCATGGCCATGATCGTGTCGAGGATCCATAATTGGAGGCGATTGGTGATGATGTTGCGCCATTGTACTATTACAGCTTGCACTTCTTCACACTCACAAGTGTGCTTCCCCAAGGTACTAGCCAAATGACGAAAGGAGCGACCACCACGTCCTGGACACAACCGAAGAGCAATCCCCTGCAAAACGAGCACCGGCAGCTCGAAGCTGCGAGTCTTATTTTTTCGAGTTATGCACAGCAAGATCGGGACCGAACTGAAGAGCGCTCAATTATGATCGAAGATGTCGGCGTTCGTAAACCGCTTCCACCGAGTCGGCGCAACGGTATGTCTTTGGAGTGACAAGGAAGGAAATGTAGAAGTCTTTTCCTAAGCTGCTATTGGTATATTGTCAAGAGATGTTCAATATGTGAATGTGTTGCTAAATTGAATATTTGCTACGTATTCGAGTTCGGTCGCTTTCGTGTTCCCACATGCAGTAGCAGCACCCTATCGTTCTCGTTCTCTCGTTCCTCGTCACTACCCTAATTCAATGTCTGGTCGGACTTTATCTTGTGTCCGGAGGCTCCGTGGGGTGCGTTGTGCTGATCAACCTGCCACTAAATTCTGTCTTTAGCGGGGTTGTGCTCAGATTTTCCCCCTCCCAAGAGTCGATCGTACGGACAGTATACTCAAGTATCGGTGGCCGAAGGAAAAGTCGCGAATTGGGAGAAGAAGAAGAGTGTTTGAGGAAGATCACGGAAATGAGGAAAAGCAATCCACACTCTAGAATCAGCTTACCGATCAGCTTTGAAGTCAGATCTTAGGTCGAGCTATTCAGAGTGTGGTGGGCTAACCCCAAAGGTTTCACAACGCAAAGTTGAAGTCCCAAAGGGGGGTACCCAAGATGTGGAAGACTTGGCTCGGTCGTTCTTGCAGCAAACGTTGATATCGTGAATCCCAAGCGCATATGCGAATCATGTCAACAATAACATCACCTGAAGAGAAAGTGCCTATAGCTAGATGTGGAAAAAAGATTTTTGCTGCGCCTCGAACCAGAGTATCATCATTCTGACGTAGAATCCTTCGAATCGGAATCCTGTCTATCCGGGAGGAAGCATTTCTGTAACACTTTCGAACTGAAGTCGGATGGAAAAAAGGAGGTCAGATTGGAACATCCTCCGGTCCTTGGAAGGGGTATCGAAAGCAATTCCTCAGTCTTGACGCTGCCACAGTGTGTATCTTGCAGTATCAGTCCAAGCATTCAAACCACACAAGACTGGAGTTATCTTGTACTTCATATAAAGTAGACAGTGTGGATTGAAGAGCACCTCAACTATTCAATGACACGATGGGTCAGCACGGTGCAAGCCATCACTCATCATGACCATCATTCTGCTTCTCAGCAAGTTGTGCGGGTGTTGCTGCACTTTCGAAAGCTGGATTGGGAACCCCACGTCGATCCTGGCGGGCTTTCTCTTCTAGTTGTGCCTGGGTAGCCATTTGCGCACTGAATATGTCTCAAAGAGGCTATTCTCAACACATAGAGGAAATTTGTCGAAGTTTATATCATGGTTCTACGTACGCGTGTTTCGGATGGAATACGATCAACGTGAAGAGATGCGAGGTTGCTAAAGTCTCTTGGTCTGGAGGCGAGTAAAGCAGGAGACGCAAGACTCGCAACTTTCAGGGACCTGTGCATCATTGTGCATAGCCTTGACTTACCCCAGCCACAAGACCTGTCACATCGTACTGGTAGTGCAACGTCGATAGCATTTGCTTTTTACATGATTGAGCACCTTTGTCTTATAATTCTACGGAAACGAATGTTGATATTCACAAGGGTGACATGGTGCATCTCAACCGTGGTGAGTGACCAAGGACAGTCAGGCCATCTCAACAAGTGGATTGTTTGGATGCACACTCGAGCATAGACTATAGGAAGGGACTGCTTTGTCGCACTGGTGTCGTTCGTCCCTTCTCCCGTCGTCAGAGCACCGCCAACTCGAGACAAGTTCCACCAATCTAGTGATATTTCCCAAACGTTCGACCACGGTCTTCCATAAACCACGATCATGTATGGAAGCACGTCTTGAATGAATACACCCTCACATCGTCCCGTTCTCAACGGTGAGAGGTTACACGGCTCACGGACTCTATTGAAAATCATCTGCACCAAGCAAAGCTTCTTCGCACCAACGTCTTTTGGGCTATTTTCAGACGCCTCTCTCTCTCCAAAAGAAGAAACTCCAGCTTCTTTGTGTCGCGATTCACGGCAGCCATCTCTCCACCAGCATCCACCATACAATGGAGGCTCGATACGAAGTTTCCTCATTGCGGGAATCAGTGTTTCCCATGATTGGGTGCGCGTCTGGGACATGGGCAGATTGGGGGTCTTGCGATGGGTTGTGATTCGCTCTTCCACCCAAACGAAATTGGGCCAAGAGTTGCGAAGCTTTGAATGTCCAATGTTTGGAACAACCACCATCTGATCATCTGAGCTGGAAGAAGTTCTGGATCCTCCTCCTCACAGTACGACTGTCCTCTCTCCCTCCCGCCCTCTTATACAACCATGAGTTGACCACGATTGCATCGAATGTCAACCGTCGGGAGAGCCAATCTCACCAAGTAAAAGCGCTGCAGAGACAGCTGCAACTCTGTCTCCTCGCCATGAGCGACGACGAGATTGCCGGGTCTTCACTCCTTCGGACCCGGCACCACACAGCTCAACGAGAGCATTCAAGACAACAACACCAACGCCTACACAGAGCACTAAACAAGAAACAAGAGGCCGTCAACGAGATAGTGACGGAGATCGTAGCGACAATATCTATTATCCAGCAAATCAGTGTCGATGTTGATGGAAACACGATCGGTATTGAAACCATACAAACACATTTAACGCCCACTGCACAACCACCAGCCCTCGTTACAGAAGCGCCGGTGCCAAAGGTACCGGTAGTTCCAGAAGCGTCACCTTCTGCATCACCACCATCATTACCTCAAGAGCCTGCTGTACAGCCATCAATCCCACCACCCTCACAACCTAACCCTACAGAACCAATACCCATTCAACCGCCTCCTCCCACACAACCGATTCCCAGCGAGCCTGTTCCCACAGAACCTATCCCACCACCGCCGCCGCCGCCAGTATCAGCGCCTGCTGATGTGCAAGTCACCGTCGTTGATAGTTCTGTGAATGCCACAGCGTCCGCCCCAGACACAACACCGATTGTGACGTCCTCTCCTTCAGAAACACCAAGTTTCCCTTCGTTTACAGCATCGTTGAATTCCACGTCGAGTAAGTAACATACAACTGTGCCTTGCGCAAAGCTAATAATGATTCAGTTTTGTCGGTTTTGGGTAATGCAACGCAGACATATTCAAATTCTTCCCGACTTTTAACCTCTTCAACATCTACTTTTTCTCGATCAAGCACTTCATTATCCTTGTCCAACACAACTTCAGCATATTCCACATCTTCTACATTTCTTTCGGCGCCTACAGATGGTGGTGTGGTTGCTGCTGGTACCGGCGTTGCGCCTGGACTCAATCCTGAAAGCACAGCAAATTCCGGAGCAGACGATGGAGGTGACAACGGCTTGCCACCCACACCTGTTGTAGTTGGTGGAGTTATCGGTAGTATCGCGGGAGCAGCTGTACTCATTATCGCTATGCTGTTTCTGATTCGTTGGCGGAAGCGAAATAAGGGTGTACTCTCTTTGAGTGGTGAGAGTGCAATCAGTGATGGGAGAGGTGCTCATGGTGAGCAAGGCTCTGGAGCGATGATCGAGAGACGCTCCGCTGGCTTCACAATTCCTGCTAGTTTTGCAAGCATTGCGAATAAGCGCTTCTCTCGACGTAACGAAGCACCAGATACTGCCGCGGAGCCTGGGGAACGAGGATTCTATCGTGTCTCTGGAAGGAAAATTCCGTCAGTACTCCACACTGGTGGAGATGGATATGGCGGTGAATCTGCCATTGATAATGATACGTCTTTCTATCGCGACTCACATGCTTTCTTTGGAGGTCGAGGTCCTCCATCACCACCACTTGGGACTATCAACAGAAGGAGTACTGGTGGGGTCCCGATTTTCAGACCGTCACCTGCTCGTACACCTACACGGGAGGAATCGCCCTTCAATTTTGCGGCGGAAGGTGTTCCCAGTCCGCCTCGCATCCCCGATCATGTTGGGAGAAGTCATGCTTCACAGGATGGATCACATGCATCTCGCTTCACTGAAGAAGTTTGAACTGCATATTGTCTTCATCAAAGTTCTGGGACATTGGCGACTTCTGCATTCCAGCGGTCTCACTTTCGACTGTAGATATTTTTGATATGTGCAGCCATTTTCGTTGAACACATCTTGCATCATTGGGCGTTTTGGGGCAATTCTGGGGTCTCTGGCATAGCTATCGGTCATTGATACCAAACTTCACTAGCATCTCTTGTATTTTGCCTCTTGTATTTGGAGCGTAGTCGTGTTTTGGACTATTGATGATGAATGTCGAATCGACGAATGGCAGTTTGGGTTTTTTTTTTGGACCTGCCTTGTATTGGATGTGGAAAAGAAGATTACTTTGTTTTGCAATGCTATATCTTTCTATATAGAAGATGAATGTCATCAAAAGTAGTAGTAAATGTAATGTCAGAAATGCACGCAATGGAGATGAGTTGTTGTTCATGAGATCCACTACATGTCTGATATGAATCAAATCGATACACCAAGTGATACCACGCACTCTTTACGCAAGCATCGCATGCATACAGTACATTCACTACTTCAATCTGCCGGTTCACGAACAAGCTTTTACACAGCCTCATTCGGGTCCGTCGGATGGTCCAAGGAGGGAGTGTCGAATGTCATGAGACGGTAACCGTTAGATGTTTACATCTTGGTCCGAGCACGCGCATCTTTCCGCAATGCCTTACCTTGTACACCCTTCTACATGTGTAGACATCTCGCCGTCAAAGATCTGACTGCCTTCTTGGGTTCAATGCCAGCTGGGTAAGGTGAATGATAGAAAGGGTTTTTGGTGTTTCAGGTGCGTGTGAGATGTTGTGGTCTTTGAGTGGAGTGCGCTGTGCGAGGAGGATAGTTGATGGAAGCGAGCGATGTGGTTGTACGTAGGCGCTTTGGGATATGGTGTATTTATGGTATCCCTTTGTTTTAATTTTGGCACAGAATGATGGTCATGATGAGTGATGGCTTGCACCGTGCTGACCCATCGTGTCATTGAATAGTTGAGGTGCTCTTCAATCCACACTGTCTACTTTATATGAAGTACAAGATAACTCCAGTCTTGTGTGGTTTGAATGCTTGGACTGATACTGCAAGATACACACTGTGGCAGCGTCAAGACTGAGGAATTGCTTTCGATACCCCTTCCAAGGACCGGAGGATGTTCCAATCTGACCTCCTTTTTTCCATCCGACTTCAGTTCGAAAGTGTTACAGAAATGCTTCCTCCCGGATAGACAGGATTCCGATTCGAAGGATTCTACGTCAGAATGATGATACTCTGGTTCGAGGCGCAGCAAAAATCTTTTTTCCACATCTAGCTATAGGCACTTTCTCTTCAGGTGATGTTATTGTTGACATGATTCGCATATGCGCTTGGGATTCACGATATCAACGTTTGCTGCAAGAACGACCGAGCCAAGTCTTCCACATCTTGGGTACCCCCCTTTGGGACTTCAACTTTGCGTTGTGAAACCTTTGGGGTTAGCCCACCACACTCTGAATAGCTCGACCTAAGATCTGACTTCAAAGCTGATCGGTAAGCTGATTCTAGAGTGTGGATTGCTTTTCCTCATTTCCGTGATCTTCCTCAAACACTCTTCTTCTTCTCCCAATTCGCGACTTTTCCTTCGGCCACCGATACTTGAGTATACTGTCCGTACGATCGACTCTTGGGAGGGGGAAAATCTGAGCACAACCCCGCTAAAGACAGAATTTAGTGGCAGGTTGATCAGCACAACGCACCCCACGGAGCCTCCGGACACAAGATAAAGTCCGACCAGACATTGAATTAGGGTAGTGACGAGGAACGAGAGAACGAGAACGATAGGGTGCTGCTACTGCATGTGGGAACACGAAAGCGACCGAACTCGAATACGTAGCAAATATTCAATTTAGCAACACATTCACATATTGAACATCTCTTGACAATATACCAATAGCAGCTTAGGAAAAGACTTCTACATTTCCTTCCTTGTCACTCCAAAGACATACCGTTGCGCCGACTCGGTGGAAGCGGTTTACGAACGCCGACATCTTCGATCATAATTGAGCGCTCTTCAGTTCGGTCCCGATCTTGCTGTGCATAACTCGAAAAAATAAGACTCGCAGCTTCGAGCTGCCGGTGCTCGTTTTGCAGGGGATTGCTCTTCGGTTGTGTCCAGGACGTGGTGGTCGCTCCTTTCGTCATTTGGCTAGTACCTTGGGGAAGCACACTTGTGAGTGTGAAGAAGTGCAAGCTGTAATAGTACAATGGCGCAACATCATCACCAATCGCCTCCAATTATGGATCCTCGACACGATCATGGCCATGGTGCCTCGAACATCTTCCAGATGCCTAGCTCGATGGCTCCGCCGCCTCTTATGAATCCGCCGCCGCAGATATTTGGTGGATATAATGGTTTACCTGAGTTGGATTTGAGCTCGCAGATGTTCAGCGATGGATCTCTGCTGGATGAGAGTAGTGAGGCAAAGAGGAGGAGGATTGCTAGGGTATGTGAGATTTATCTTGGATTCCTACGATAGCACAAATATGGATAGATGTGGTGGAATCTCCAAGATGGCTGCTGACATGTACTAGGCGTGCGATATGTGCAGGAAGAAGAAGATAAAGTGTGATGGAAAGATGCCAGCATGTACGCACTGTATCAATTACAAAACGGAATGTGTCTTTACGCAAGTGGAGAAGAAGAGAAATCCACCAAAAGGGTATGTCTTGTGAAAGTGTGGACAAATGGAATCTAACCCTTTGGCAGCGCGAAATATATTGAGGGTCTGGAGAACAGATTGGGACGGATGGAAAGTTTGCTCAGATTATCAGGTAGGCAAAATCTCGAAAGTTTGGTTATGGCATATCTGATGCATTGTAGGACTTGTTCCCGAGGACGATAATGGCAAGACCGATTTAGGGACTTTGGAGAAGAAGTTGGCGGACAAATACAGGGCCTCTCAAGGACCTGGTTCACATCCTGTGTCGCCCTCGCAACCTAGTCATCACAGCACACCGAATGAAGGCGGCGAGCCGACTCCTCGCAGTCAGATCGCATCTCCGGAACCGGTAGTGTTCAGCAAACCTGTGGATAAGAAGAAGTCGAAGTCGCCGGAAGCGGAAAAACCACCTGAGGAAGTAGAAGAGCTTTCTGATATGATGTGCTCTTTGGTAACTAACAATTGTGGTGAAACAAGATATATAGGTCAGATTGCTCGCGTCTAAAGTTTCAATACAGGTAACTGATGTCATACAGGATCTTCCTCTGGATTTTCCATATTCTCACCCAAAGGTATCGCTTGGGTCAATGAGAAAACTGGCGATTCTTCCTTCGCACATAACCCGAAAGATGTTAATCTTTCCTTTACCATCAGCCAAAGGAATGTTACCAATATTATCTTCAGGATCAGCACTTGGAAGCTCAACGTTCATGTCATCATCATCTTGCGCCGGAGGTCGTCCAGAACGCAGACAAATATCCTTGTCCAACATGTAACCTATCCAGAACACACGTTTCCTCTGCTCAATTTCCACAGGGTTAAGGTTAAATCCAGAACCTCGCTTATGCAAGCCGATGCTGTGAGAAAGTCGGATAGCTGCGGAAACCAGGAAGAATGAAGGCTGTGGGTTTGGTGTTCCTTGCATAAACAAGGCCATTCCGAGAAGTGCCTGAACACTCAGTAAATCTGTGTTCCGCATGGTAAGCTCTGTAAACACCCCTAGAGCATTCTTCAAGTAGCCCCATCCTTTCTCGTCCTCTTCCTGAGGCACCAGATTGCTCATCACCCGAAGACGATGCGCAATGGCGAGAGCCACATTAAGACTTGCCCACCATCCTGATCCCTCGTATGGGTCTCGAGAATACTGTCGATCAACAAGGTGCATGAAAGTAGGTTGGTGGAAGAGTGGAAACATGCAGTTAAAGTTCTCGAAGAAGTCCTTCATCAATGACAAACACTCTGCTTTCGGAGGGAGTGGTCTGAAGACTCTTCGAGCGAAAACGTCGCCAAAAACTTCTGGTTTCCAGTATTGCCATTTGTTCTCATCAACTGATGCCGACTGGATCATGCGCTGGAAGGAAGAATCGCCAGTTTTCTCATTGACCCAAGCGATACCTTTGGGTGAGAATATGGAAAATCCAGAGGAAGATCCTGTATGACATCAGTTACCTGTATTGAAACTTTAGACGCGAGCAATCTGACCTATATATCTTGTTTCACCACAATTGTTAGTTACCAAAGAGCACATCATATCAGAAAGCTCTTCTACTTCCTCAGGTGGTTTTTCCGCTTCCGGCGACTTCGACTTCTTCTTATCCACAGGTTTGCTGAACACTACCGGTTCCGGAGATGCGATCTGACTGCGAGGAGTCGGCTCGCCGCCTTCATTCGGTGTGCTGTGATGACTAGGTTGCGAGGGCGACACAGGATGTGAACCAGGTCCTTGAGAGGCCCTGTATTTGTCCGCCAACTTCTTCTCCAAAGTCCCTAAATCGGTCTTGCCATTATCGTCCTCGGGAACAAGTCCTACAATGCATCAGATATGCCATAACCAAACTTTCGAGATTTTGCCTACCTGATAATCTGAGCAAACTTTCCATCCGTCCCAATCTGTTCTTCAGACGCCTCTCTCTCTCCAAAAGAAGAAACTCCAGCTTCTTTGTGTCGCGATTCACGGCAGCCATCTCTCCACCAGCATCCACCATACAATGGAGGCTCGATACGAAGTTTCCTCATTGCGGGA
>Ga0115847_100221_pt1 | contig 14317 bp, 13 predicted proteins | sample InSIn5SAF170_FD_83861 | JGI IMG/M metagenome (GOLD analysis project Ga0115847, IMG submission 83861)
CCAAGCTGCTGGTGCAGCCGGGCGAGGAAATCAAGCGCTTCCAGCCCATCTTCAGGTACACATGGACGACACAAGTGAGGGAGGGAGACAAGTATGGCGATGAGAAGATCGTGGACAAAGAGTTCCCGGAAGACTTCAAGTCGGAGGTCGATGGAACGGTAGAGAAGTGGCATATTAAAGTTGGCGATGTTCTCACGCGTCCAGGGTGAGTCAAGATCTCGCATAAAGGAGTTGGGTATGGTTCGCTAACGAACGTCACAGGAGCTACATCATCAATGTGGAGGAGCCATGCACGCACGAGGAGTTGTTCGGCAATCTGTGCACCAATTGCGGTGTCGACGTCACTCAGTAGGAATCTTGAACATCTCTCTCAGGATGCTTACGGAAGCTAACCCAGAGTACAGACTTGACAACTACCTTACCAGCGTCCCAAACGAAGCGCGCGCAACCATCAACACCGCCCACAATAACACCGCCTTGAAAATCAGCGAGCGCATGGCTAGCAAACGCAGCGAGGAGGCCACGAGACGTCTGCTGGACTCCAAGAAGCTCTCACTTGTGGTAGATCTCGACCAAACAATCATCCAGGCTACCGTTGAACCCACAGTCGCTGAATGGCAGAAAGATGTCTGCAATCCAACAGACCTCACCTCTGTGGATTGCGCGCGCCCTTATTCGATACCGTGTTTCTGCTTGAGCGCTTCTAGATTGGCCTTGCGCTGCTCGAGCTCTTCTGCTGTGGACTTGACCATCTTCTCTGGCTGGTGGTAGAGCACTACGATCGCGTGTCAGTCTTGGCGTGATGATGTGATTATCCCAGAAATAACATACCCACGAGATAGCGACCTTGAAAGTTGAAGCCGTTCAACTTATCGCATGCTTGCTTTGCGTCTGCGACGTCTTCGTAAACGACAAAGGCGGTGCCTTTGGTGTTGCTTGAGATGCCTTGGCGGACCTGACGGATCTGCGGAGATACATTAGCAATCCTTCGTAAGGCAACAACGTGGTAGAGGTAGCACTGACTGGTCCGAACTTGGCGAACAACTCGAATAAATCTTCAGCACTGAGGCTGTAGGATAGGTTCTTCACGAAAAGGGCCCTGAATACTGGTTCGTTAGCAACGTTGGGAACTGGCAAAGAACACGGCTTTGGCGGAGCAAGAGATATCGTGGCGAACGCACCTGTTCTGCTCTGGCGCTAGCTTGCTTCTGTTCATAACTCGGCGACGAGGATTCGAGAGCGGTTGATTGCAATACGCAGTGTTCGAGCTGTGCGGACGATGTCCTGTGGTGCTGGAGAGACCAAATGGTGGAGTTGCATCGAAGAGGATTCCGACTCGGAACGAAGGCAAGCGAAGGGCCCGTGCGCTACGTCACGGGACCCCGATTGCGCAAGGCTGACTTGGCAAAAGCTCGGGGACGTCAGCCTTGTAGAAGAGAGGATGATGAGTCTTCCTGGGCTTCTGTTCGTCTTTGACGAGGCTGTCTCGCTCGCTCCTATCGCAGCATTCCCAACAAGGTAGTACAACCCGCAATTTCACAGGAGTGTGCTAGTATATGCTTTTATCGCGCATCTTAGATTCGACCTCGAAGGCATGGATGAAAGCTGGAAGCCGCTTTTTACTCCACAGGATGTAGTCAAACACATGGTCCCTCGACGCATACGTCTGACATGGAAGTCATCTGAGAGTAGAAATGGAGAATGCAACTCATCGGCGCTTTTCTCTCAATTTCTTATTCCTGCCCTACTCGAGTCTTATCTGCCTACATAGTCACGGTGATCACTTAGCGGGAAGGAGGATCTATGCATGGATTCAGACACATAGCGGCGCAATGATTCTTTCATATAGTGCTAAAAACATCCTTCGGTTCGTGCACCGAAGTATGCCGCGGAGCGACCACTCGCTCGATGTGCCCAACAGGAATACGTACGAGAAGCTTGGGAAGGCTAGTACATGCAGGTGACTTTTCGTGGCCTCCAGCTCAAGCTCTATGTTTACAATATCAAGATGATCACGTTAATTCTTAGTCTATCGATCAAGAACATACTTCAGACGCTGCGCCTACTGTACGAAGTGATCAACGATCTGATAACCTGAGCTACCAAATTTGTTCAAGCATGGGCTGCAGGACCATCGATCTCCAATAAAGCGAAGGCAGCAGCTTCAGAAGAGATCGCAAAGGATTTGATCGAGCAAACCGATACCAAACGAAATTTAACATGCGTAGGACAGCTAACAAAGAGGTGATCCAGTAGCTGTGGGCAGGCCCGAGCGTTACCTGCTACAATGGACAGTCTACATCTAGTCGCAATGGACGTTTTGATGGCAGATGCTTATTTGATGAACCTAATTTGAAGCCATTCGCATAATCAAATTTCTCATCTGCATCCTATGATTAGCTGGTTCGAGAATTCAGCCTCCAGTAACATAATCCGTTTCCACCACGACACTGTGAACAACGATAAGAATACAACGATATGTAATTCCTGAGCGCAAATTCCAGCAAATAAGGAACCAAACACCAGACTCGCATCTATGTAACCGCCTTCATGCCATGCTCAGCAGCGAATCGCTTAAAGTGTTCAATATCTGGGTCTAGCCTCCCTCACATATCCGGGAGGGAGCCCCACACTGCTGCGACTGCTTCTCGGTCTGGATCCCTCATAGTAGCCAATTTCGCGTCGGGGCTCATAATCGTACTCTCGGCGGACACTTCTATCGTACTCGATGTATTGCCCACTTCGGCGCGGTCGGTCTTCGATGTAATCGTACTCCCTTCGTGTTCGTGACACACTTCGGGATCGAGATCGTCTTCGCCTCTCGAAGCTTGCGTCTGGTAAACGGCCTTGCACGGCCCGTGTGCCGTCGGGCCGCGCAGAGTACCAGCTGCTGTGTTGTGCTGGATCGTCCCAGTTCCGAACATACCGGTCTTCGCGCTTTGTGGAGAAGAGACACATGATATAATTTTTAACGTTGTGGGTCCCAATGTGTCCAGTTTATGGTTTTGGGAGCTGGCGTCAGTGTTTCAGCTGTGGGCTGGGAAGGTGAAATACTAGAGAGTGTGTAGACATAAATAAGACCTGATTGTTGTAAAGAGATCCTGTCGATTGGAGTGATCTTCGTCATCGTGCATGCCAAGCATCATATGGCAGGGATGGCATAGGTTTCAACTTACTTCCAGCCAGCCTCCAAAGCAATCCGATCACTAAGTATTTCTAGTAAATACTTCGTGCTCCAGGGGAAGGAAACCTAGGGATGCTATGTTCTTCGTTACGATGTTCGCTTGTGGTTCCTGCTCTCCCACAGCCTTGTCAATTCGATTAGCAAAGCGTTGACCGCCGATGTCTGTTATGACCCGTCACGCATCCCTCGAGAAATCTTCTGAGATACTGCCCGTTGGGTTCGTGTGCTGCCTACTGGAATAAACCGCACCAGAAGAATCTTCGCAGTCCTTCGTTCCAGATCACAACTATATCCAAATTGCCGTCATTTCAAATAGATACTTGTAGACGACATTCTGTTCCCACGGTGCATAGATTTGTTTTCTTCCGAAAGTTCTTGACAGTACATGAAGGTGTATTTCTTTTCCTGAAGAGCTATTGCCTCAGTAAAGTCCTTTCGCCTCAGTGGTTCCGGCAGAATTTGGATCAGGCGCGAGACGCAGAACCTCACTTCTCAAAGCAGACCGGTGGATATGGGATCAGATTGGAGCGTAGCTAGCAATACTCACATCGATGCAAGTACGATAGCTGTGTCTATATCATCTCCAAAGCCGAAAGTAGTGCCAATTACAATGCCCCGCACGGGGCCTAACATGATACCTTAGACGTCACAAGATGACAGGAATTGGACATCAGGCGGCATCGCGCATATATAGTCATGACGAAAGACTTGATGTCTACTTCCGACGCGTACCGAGGAACGTCGAGTACTAAGATGCAACCGCAAGCTCTCGATGGAAATGCTGTACGGCGCATACCTCGACTCTGCTTACCTGACGACGTACAGTCAATTCCCACAATCAACAGCCATTTCCATCCTGATGTCCTCACATCATTGCAGTGCCGGCGATGTCTACTGTCTTTACCGGAAGCGCCGAAGCTAACATTCCGAAATCGAGAAAGAACAGCAACATGTAGGTCACAGAAGCTACCAATCATTCAGCATCTTTACGAAGCAAGTGTTCTTCCCAAGGTTGAATGGATTGCGGCAGGGTAGACATAGAAGAAGTCAACCTGACGTAATATACTGCCATTCGTTTGATCGCAGGCGCAGCTGCCTGCAATGAGGACGGGCTGAGTCTGGCCATACTCTAGCCGGCCATCGAGGTCTGGTGGGGAGCTCAGATCTGATCCTGTATGGCATAGCAGCGCATTACACAGATATCTGTATGACCTAATGCTCTTGATCGAGAGGATCCCTTATGAACAGCGTCAATGTATTTGGTGAATAATATTCTGGCGATGGGATCCTGCAGCGAAGCCGAGGGAAGGCGGTAAGGCGATGGGTGAAGTCACCATCGAGGGTTGTAGCTCGAGTGCCAGTGAAATCGCACAACGCGCACTGAAGATGACATTGTGGGCCATTTGCCAAGAAGCCTCCCAGCGCTTGTAGGATATCTCTTTCGTGTTTGCCGGGTCACCTTGGTGTTGTGTAGGAAGAGGCGGTATGGTTGGTGCGGCGGACTCGAAGGAGCTCCGTCCAAATGCGGGATAGCTAGGTTTGGCCCACTTCACACAACAGACATACCTCGACCTCCGGCTGCACGACTCACCACCGCCCTCAACCGCCTCGTCGTCGCGCACGATAGCAACCCTGGACCTGGAAAACACCGCCTGCTGCCTAGAAATGACTCCGGCGCCGCAATTTACTGCCAGTCACCTCGTTGTTGTGCCGTGCTGAGACCCCTCCCACCGACAACTGACCGACCTCCGCAACGACAACACCGACGACCGGCAGGCACCGCACGCCGCGCGCCATGGCTGCAAATTCGTTCAGCAGCGAGTTCACGGCTCCTCCGCCGCCGCGGCCGAGAACGCCAGAGCGCATACTGTCCGCAATTGAGCCCATCCCGGAGGCGGCGTTCGCGGTCGCGGAGCTGCTGAAGCGCGAGTCAATCCACAAAAGACCTGCTGCACGCAACCCAACAAAGATCAAGAACGATAAGCGCAACAACAGAGGATCTTCCTCGAGAACACATCGCCATGCACACAGCAACAGCGCGAGCTTCGCCATCCCTCCTGCGTCGCCGATCGACACGCTGGCATCGGTAGCCGCCTTCGAGGCTACTAGCCGGAGCCCGCCAACCTTCCATAATCTGTACCAGTCACAGTATCCCTTTGAGCGGGCTTCGAAGCGCGCCAGATCCGAGGTCGCGCCTTCGCCGCAGCAGCCAGCCACTTCGCCCTTGTTTGGCCACGGCAACGCGACTCGCCCGGCTACTTCGTACAACTACAACGGTTGGGGCCACAATGTCGAGCAGCAGATCAACCAAGGACAGCGTATGCGAGCATACTCTGCTCACACGCGCACGGGAAGCCTGAATGGCACTTATGCAGAGTCGAACGTAGACGAGGCAGAGCTGCTGCTGAACTTTTCGCGAGGTGGAGGCACTTCGTCGTCACTTGGGCTGGGCATCTCCGCACCGAGCGGATCCAGCGTACCACAGGCTCAGCGCACCCCAGCTTTGCCGTCTTTCCCCTTTACTGCGTCTCATCAGACTCCCAAGCCGGCAGCTGGATCTGCCCATCCTCATTCCCCAACCAGTCCTACTCAGCCAGCCCCTCCACACAGTCCCATCTCACCCCCAGCAAACCTGAGAGCCTCCACGGTAGAACCTGAAGCACAGCCACAGCCGCTAGCGGAAGCGACAGATGTAGGCACAGCATTGCGCACGACCGATGAGGCAGATGCAATGGATCTGGATCCAGTGCAGGCCAAGCTAGAAGACGTGGACGGGACAATGGCCGATGCACCTCCTTTAGCCAACGATATTGTGGAGAATAAAAAGAATGGACCAAACCCCTTGTCGAACACAGTTGGCGAGCAAATTGCGAAGATACCAAGTTCGCTCCATGTCCCAGATCTGGACGGGAGGCGCTATTCCGACTCGCATCAGGACAACCCGTTGAAGAGAGTTCGACTTGACGAGAGCAGGCGCTCCACTTCTGTGCCCCTTGAGTACGCTATGAGCGAAACTACTGAGCCGAGCACTATAGTGGACAGTCAGCACCTCGGCGAAGACACCTCTAAGATGCCGGAGCAAGGTGTGATATGTCCAGCTTGTAACAACGCCGCAGATGTCTCCTCGGAGAGAGTTCATTGGTTACAGTGTGACGGCTGTGATCAATGGTATCACGTTGGTTGTTCTGGCCTGACGGCGAAGCAAAGCAAAGTCATTGACAAGTACTACTGCAAAACTTGCGAGCCTAAATTTGGGAAAAGTACAAGTAAGCTTCTCACTTGCGAAGAAGACAACGACTGCTCACACGTGGTGTCAGACAAACGCACTTCGACCCGACCGCGCAACACTGTTGACTATGCTGGCCTCAATGAGGGCGTCTTGCGTATGCCTGGCGAAAATCGAGATCACCATTACATTGAATCTTTCAAAAATGACACAGTCAATCTCACGCCTGAGACCTTCCTTCGCATGCCTGGCTGCGAAATCACAGCCGAGTTCTTCGAGAAGAGCCACTCCTTCAACGAGCCCATTCTCATACCAAATCATCTCAACCCACGCCCAAAATTCCCCGGCACAACACCCAGAGAAGAGATGCAGGTAGATGACACGCGTGTCCTGGTGCATGATGAAGGGCAGGATGACATGGACATGGTTATACCGCAAGAACTCACGGTCCGACGCGTCGCACAGCACTATGGACCGAAGAATGTCATTCCTGTCATCGATGTCAAGGCACAAGAGTCAAGTAAAGGCTGGACGGTCGAGAAGTGGGCAGACTACTACGAAAACCCGGGAGAAGAGCCCATCCGAAACGTGATCAGCCTGGAGTGCTCACAGACTCCACTTTGGCGGCTGATCCGGCGACCCAAAGTTGTGCGCGACATCGACCTTCAGGACTCTGTCTGGCCGGACTCTGAGCTGCGCCGATCCGTCGGGTTCTACGTCCTCATGTCTGTCGCAGACTCTTACACAGATTTCCACATTGATTTCGGCGGTTCGTCGGTCTACTACCACATCTTGAAGGGCAAGAAGGTGTTTTTCTTCATTCCGCCAACTCCGTCAAATTTACAAAAATACCAAGAGTGGAACGACATGGAATCGCAAACTTGGACATGGCTTCCAGATATCACAAAAACGAAAGAGTGCTATCGCGTTGATCTGTATCCAGGTGACACGATGTTGATCCCTGCAGGTTGGATTCACGCGGTCTGGACCCCTGATGACAGCTTAGTCATTGGTGGCAACTTCTTGACACGCTTGCATTACGGTATGCAGTTTCGCGTCGCGGACATCGAAAAAGCCAACAAAACACCTCTCGCGTTCCGGTATCCGAAATTCCAGAAAGTCATGTGGTATACGGTACTTCAATATTTAGAACGAGATCCCTTGCCCGCGATTGTCCGCGGGACGTTTCTTGATGGAAAGCAGTTTACGCGCGAGCGGCCCATTTGGTCCGATTTTGACAAATTTGGCGAGAATTCGGACAAGGGGTCTGAGAACTTCAATGCGCGATATTACCCCAAGGCTGAGATTGATGGATTACCGGACATGGTCAGCTATATTTTCCGCACTGTGATGATCCATCTGGATAAGGTAGAGAACATGAATGCCAAGCAACGGAAAGCTGTTCAGGACAGTATCCCTAAGATTCCAGGCAATCGAGAGCCTTTGGATGTCGCACGCGACTTCGCCATGTGGGTTGCTTGGAAACGCGGCAACGAGGACATTCCTGAGTGGGCCCATCCAGGCGCAATGCTGCCGCAGAAAAGTGAGGATGCCGTGGATGGCAAGAAACTCACGGATGCGCAAATGAAGAAGCTGCAAAAGGCGAGCGCAATAACTCTACCAGAACGACAGTCTGCGCGCTTGAAGTCGGTGGCGCAGACTACAACGCCAGTAATGCAGCCGGAAACGGTTGTGCCAGCCACACCCTCCGTGTCTGTGCAGCTATCGAGCACTCCAAAGACGTCATCACTTGGGCCTCGAAGAACTGCTTGCGACTCATGTCGCCGGCGCAAGATGCGATGCAAACACGTTGAGAGTGCGCCGTCACATTCTTCCCCAATCATATTTACCAATCCAATGGAGTCATCACCGCAAGCAACGTTCATGGGAGTTGTCGTACCTGATTCCGGCCCAACACCTCAGCCGCCCGCTGTCTCATTTCCACCACCATTCCAAGTTGACCCGCTCACGCCGATGACGAATGGCATTGAGATGCAGGGATTCAGTCCCGGGCCAAAGCATGAGATCACGGAGCTGAAGAAGGGGCGAACGAAGGCCTGCTATGACTGTCGGAGGAGCAAGGTATGGCATCTCCTCAATATTGGAAAGATCACCCACTAATTCTCAAACAGCGGCGGTGCATTCACGATGAATTTGGCAAAGTTGATCCCATCAAGCAGCGCGAGCCGGTCGTACCCCGCGGGTCAGTGAAGCGCAAGTCAGGACCAGGTCCTGAGATGCCGCTGGCAAAGAAGCCTGCCAATGAGCAAGTTGCGCCCGTCGCACCGATGATGGCTGGCCAGATCAACACCTTTGACTCTAATGCAACATCCGCTGCTGCACCAGTTGTTCAAACTAAGCAGGATGGCATGTTTCGCAACTCTACAGTGAACGACTTCTCTTCCATGACTGGTGTTGTTAATGTCAACCCACTGGCATCACGCGCTCAAGGCAGCAAGCATGCGCCGACAAATGGCTATCGTCAAAGTCCTCCACGCGGACAACAATCTGAATGGGATATCGATCCCGCACTCATGGATCCAGCATTGGGTGGACCACCACCACGGCAGCACCCTGCTGAAGATGAAGCTTATAATGACGCTGAGGCTGCATTATTGCAATACTCATATTATCAGAATAATGGAGCACCACCCGTGAGCTCACAAGATGCAGCTAACCAGTTCATGAACGGATTTGTTGATTATGAAGCTGGGCAACGACCTGGGACTACGAAAGGAGAGACAGACGTGGACATTGATCCAGCGTTACGGGATGCGGTGGCTGGCTTAAGGAATGCAGTTGGGGAAGAAAATCAACCAGCATTGAACGGTGAAGCAGACCATGAGCAGACCAATGGCATACTACCGAGTACGGAGGCGTCGCTTACAGAAGATGCAACGCCAGATCCAGCGGAGCAACTGATGCATGAATCTGTGGACGAGAAGCAGCGACTGCACACACCTCAACTAGAAGGATCAGCGGTGAAAAGCGTCTCGCCAGAGGGCTATCGCAAAACGCCCACCAGCAATGGAAAGCAGAGAAAGGAGAGCAGCGTCACGATTGAGGATGCTGATCCGGAGACGAGGCGTCTGATAGAGCAGCTGAGGCAGGAGAACTTGCAAACTAAAGGGTTGAGGAGGCGGAGTTGATCATTTGACTGAAGATGCTGGTAGTGCAAATTTCTTTTTGATTACGTGTTTGAGATGCGTTGGTATGCGTTCAGTCTGAAGCGCGTTTTGTGATTGCTGGCTCAAGGTTTTGGGAGTGAGGAGTTGCTGATGGAAGTATGATGCTATACCCCAAATATTTGAGATGTGCTGCGCTGGGCTGCGCTCTCCTTTGCAGGAGAGATTTTTCGGTTAATCATGTAGCCGCCCTTGATCGATAGCTTGGTAGTTGTTCAGGTCCATATTGATTAATCAACGTTCAATATTGGAACCATTTCCAACTGTCAATGATGCAGCTTCCGGCTTCTGGAGCAGGTGGGACCCGAGGTCAGCTAGGTAGCAGTTGCCGTTTCCGGAAGTGATATTGGAACGCCACAACGCCGCAAGTCGTGCCTATCCTGCTGTGGCCGTGTGGCTCCAGACAGCACGCGGAAAAAGACCAAATGTGCAACACGATAAGCAATATCTCGGAGTTGCTTTCATTCTACCCTTCATAAGCAGGTCTGGTGGAAGTCTTGTCACCATATCGGATCGCGTAATCCGGCGTCATTTGTTTGAAAGCTGCTGACCTCCGTCAAGCCAAGGCACGTCACGAGCAGGGTGTAGGCCCTCATTGTACACCCAACCTAGACCTCTGTTCTTTGAGGGACGGAACAAACCACACTACCCCAACCACCATCACAAACCCTCCTGACTTGTCCTTGAGCGACGAGGCACCGAGATCTGAGCACTCGTTCGGTAAAGTACATTAACCTGCTTTGAACACCGCACCGCCTACCCACGGCCGATTCGAGCGAAGCAAGCAGGCGAAGCCTCCACCAACGAAACGCCGCCACCGCCCACGCTGCAAGCCGAAACAGTCACACCTGCACCACACCAACGAAGCGATATAAGCTGTGCTGTCTCGCGTCATCGGCGGACAGCACATCCTTCATCACGGCCCCAATAACCCGCAAGCGGAAGGCCTCAGCATCGCAGCAATCTGACGCTGCAACCGCCCCACCCGCAAGCAAGAAGTCCAAGGCCAAGGCTACTACCTCGACAGTGGGAGCAGCAACAACTTCATCAAAGACGAATTCCTCGGCTGCGGCTGCAGCAGCGTCTATTCTTACACCTGCTACGGAGACCGTGTCCATGATGGACTCGGATGACGAGTTCAGTGTGCAGAGCAGTGGAGATGAGTTCATCGGCGACGATGGAGATAGTGGGATGAGCGACGTGGAAGGTGAGGAGGCTGGCTCGGACATGGAACTTGAAATGGAGGACTACGACGACGATATGGGGTTCTCACAAGAGAAGCCGGCGAAGAAGGACAAGAAGTCCTATGAGGTCGACTTCAAGGTACTCTCGCCCGAGGATATCCAGCGTGGGCAAGACCGAGTAATCGATGAGTGCAAGGATCTACTAGGCCAACCAAAGGAGAATGTGGCGATACTGTTGAGACGATTCAAGTGGAACCGGGAAAGGCTGATGGAGAAGTATTTGGACGATCAGCAAGCAGTGCTGGAAGCGACAGGTCTGGGCGAAGATGAGTCAGGCTTCACAAAGGTCGAAGAGCTCGACGAACCATTCATGTGCGAGATCTGCTGTAACGATGAGCCTGGTCAGAAGACGTACGCCATGAAGTGCGGGCACCGGTTCTGCGTCGACTGCTACAAGATGTATCTGGCAACGAAGATCAAAGAGGAAGGCGAGGCGGCACGTATCAAATGCCCTGGCGAAGGATGCAACAGAATACTGGATTCGAAATCGCTGGACATGCTAGTCGGCGTAGATCTTCATGACAGGTAACAAGGGACTTTATCTTTGTGCTACACTTCATGCTAATCATCCAACAGGTATCACGAACTGCTCACCCGAACGTACGTTGACGATCTCGAGAATCTTAAATGGTGCCCTGCGCCAAACTGTGTGTATGCCATAGATTGCAACGTTAAAGAGCGACAACTCCAACAAATCGTGCCCAGCGTACATTGCAAATGTGGACATAATTTCTGCTTCGGTTGCACACTCAACGAGCATCAGCCTGCGCCATGCGGTCTGGTAAAGAAATGGCTGAAAAAATGCGAGGACGACTCAGAGACAGCAAACTGGATCTCAGCAAATACCAAAGAGTGCCCGAAATGTCATTCTACGATCGAGAAGAACGGCGGTTGCAACCATATGACCTGCCGCAAGTGCCGCAATGAATTCTGCTGGATGTGTATGGGTGTTTGGTCTGAGCATGGCACTAGCTGGTATAATTGCAATCGTTTCGAGGAAAAGAGCGGACAAGATGCACGGGATGCGCAGGCAAAGTCACGGCAGTCACTTGAGCGTTACCTCCACTACTACAACCGGTACGCGAACCACGAGCAATCCGCCAAATTGGACAAGGACATCTACCTCAAGACCGAGAAGAAGATGACGCAGCTGCAGACAACGGCGAACATGTCATGGATCGATGTTCAGTTTCTTGAGGCAGCGTCCCAGGCTCTTCAATCGTGTCGGCAAACGCTAAAGTGGACTTATGCCTTTGCTTTCTACCTTGCTCGCAACAACAAGACGGAGATGTTCGAGGACAACCAGAAGGATCTGGAAATGGCCGTCGAGAACCTGTCAGAAATGTTCGAGAAGCCGGTGGACCAGATTGGGAATCTCAAGAGGGAGATACTGGACAAGACGACGTATTGCAATAAGCGGCGGGTGACGCTTCTGGAGCACACAGCACAAGAGCTGAAGAAGGGTTCGTGTTTTCAGCCCGAAAATTGTGACCTTGAGCTAACTTGCACCGTGACAGGTGGCTGGGAGTTTAACGTCGAGTTGGCATAAGGCACCACAATGACATCCGACAGACTTGCTAATGGTGAAGTCACAATTAGCGGAAATCAGCCCCATGTCTATCTAGAAATCGAAAAGGTCATACCCCGCGTTGTCAACGAATCTATTGCTCATGGTGGCTAGTCGCACGTGGAGCAGAACTTTGAAAGTGACGACAATATCTGGTAGCGCTCACACGCGGTTGTTTCTTTGCTGCCACTTCGTGTAAGAAAGGTGGAGGCATGACTTGGCGTGGCCTAGCTACTCATCTTAGCTTTCGCACATGTGAAGCATTCTTTGGCGTACAAGTGTACTGTACTTATGACTGCTTGGGGTTAATTACCATTGGCATGGCGAGTTCACCCTGCTAGACGGATGGGCCCGGAGTGATGGTGGAGACACAGCTCTGATATACCATAATTTCTTTCCACAATGCAATGTACGTCAAACTGAGCGCTTAGGAGCACGTGGTTCGTGTGATGAGCCGAGCATGTATACTGTGAAACATCGGTAAGAGTATGCCAGGCGTGCCTTGATAGAAAGTATGCCTTGTCCTAAGCGAAGCTAGATGTCGCACCCAGGTCGTGACTGCAACGACAGATGCAATGATTGACTGCGTACACGCTCGCATGCTTGCTGTAGCATTGTACTCGAAGTTTGTCAAATCTGCATTTCTTCTCGTAGACTGGCTAAGACCATTGATAGCCGCGCTCCTTACGATTACCTGAGCCATACTATGGGATCGCCGCTTTATTGGTACCTAGAGTCATTCGGCAGCACATCTACACAAATGATTCAAGTCCAGAAGATTAAATGTTGTCTTTTGGTAACCACCGTTGAGTCCCGTTGGAACAACCTTGGTTTGACCTGGTGCTGAGCAATAACGCATGCGCTCATCCCACGGTCCAGTCGCTGGCTTTGGTCAATAAGCTTAAGATCAGACATACGAATTCGAAGTTAACGGACTTGGATGCACAACCTATCGAGATTCAAAAATTTCGTCTTCCCGTCTGGACCAGTACACCTCGACTGGCTTGATATGCCTAGGGACAGCAATGCCGCATGGGAAGAAAGTCGCATAAAAGCCATCCTTACGAGATACAGAGCGCTTCTCGACAAACATGGGCACCAGACTCCAGGATCCATTATCGAGGAAATGCAAGATTGGTATTCCAAATCTGGACTTCGGACCTAGGGCTGGCTGATTGCCGCACTTGCGATAGTAACGAGGAAGAATGGGAGCTCTTCAAGTCTGAGTTCTGCAAGTTACTTCTGAAGGATATGACGGCTTACTTCCCAGATGAGGCGGAGGCCGAGGAACGCAGCAAGTATCTCAGCTTTCCGTTCTGGGGGGACCTGCATTCAATGGTGCAACTACATCTCAGCTTCGTGTGCATTACCTCACGTTTCAAGCCCTAGAACACAACGTCACGATTCGAATGCAGGGAGAGAATGATCCGGGCCTTGTTGATTCGGATGATCGCTTTGACTTCTTTCCCATGACCGACGCTCCGTCAACCGCTTTCTATCGTTCGCGCGGCAATGTATGGCTCCGGGCATAAGCCATGAATCAACGTCATACAGGCTGAACGGCCAGAGGAATACACGCTTCAACACCCGAGCGAGCCGAATTGGTGGGAGGACAATGGATATGAAGACGTTGAGGGCATGGACACGTGGGAAGTTGGCGTCCAGCGTTGTGCAATCAAGACATTGTATCTATCCATCACATTGAAAGGCCACCGATTTTTGTTTGATGACTGGTACGACCGTCCCCCTGCTGTCGTCTACCATCCTTGATCATTGAAAAAAGTTGGAGAAAAAGATAAGAATTGGATCTGGAAGAATCATAAATAATCAATTAGTTGTCAATCTGAGATCCACATTCAGCCTCGCTTGTGATTGGCTTGCGGGGAAGCCGTCTCATCCTTGCGCATGTTG
>Ga0115847_100223_pt1 | contig 14277 bp, 11 predicted proteins | sample InSIn5SAF170_FD_83861 | JGI IMG/M metagenome (GOLD analysis project Ga0115847, IMG submission 83861)
AATTTCTTGGAAGCTTGCTGATGAGGGGTACTTGAGGTGTTACCTGGCAGCCCTGGATTGAGCTTTCGCATCAGCAGTACCAGGATCAGTCATCACTCATGGGTCATAGCATCTCTTGGATTTTCGGCCTTAAGTAGAGTGTGTCTATGATAGGATGGAATACTGACCTCTGGGAAGCTGACTGCCAGCCAAGATTGTAAACTTCACTGGTTAGATTCACCAGGAAGCATGTACTGTACGTAATATTTGCTTCTTCTCCATCTACCGTCAATCTCTTGCAGCTTGTTAACCACGTGTCCAAGCTCAAAAACAGACTCTGCATTGAAAGACATAGGGAATGGTCAATAATCCTTGACAGACTGTGCGTATTGATAGTTTCATGCTCCTACTTCTGCACTGCAGCCACCCGAAAAGATGCGGACCAGGATGACCCGAATCCTCCTCAGTGAAGAATGTCGAGGACGTTAATCATTGGACTTGGCTACCCCAGAGAAGCACCTGTCAGTAGATCGACTTCGATACACGAGACGTGATTAGTTGAAAGTATATATGAAGGAGACACGCACTGACAAGGCTGGCCTCTCGGATTCGGTACCAGCCAATACTTGGCTGCAGGACATCTTGCCCCTGACGATGAGGGGCAGGAAGTGTGTTGCACCAATCCGACGAGGCGCAGTGCGCTAGTGGTGCTTGTGGCGAAAACAAACGAGGCGTTCCAGCTACAGGGTAGAGGCGTTTGCTCCGCATTCCTTCGTTGACGATTTTGTGGCTGGTGCTCTTTATCTGATCAACAAATAATATGTAGCTGTAAGCATTTGATTACCTGCTTCAATTCAGAAAATGCGGACCTAAATAGTTTGTTGCTTCAATATCAATTTCTTAGATTCTTCAGTATCTAAAAAGCGTAGAATGGACAGATGCTAAACTAGCCAGCTTTTGGTTGTCAGTATTACGACATCAGTTGAATGAAACTTGCTCTAGAGCTAGACGTTCTTCCTTTCTGTTTGTAGGAAGGGTTTGTTCAAAGGCTATCGGTGGCAACCCGAGAAGATGCTGAGAGATTACTGAGAGAAGGGAGTATCTTGCATGTGAAATTGGCAATAGCTCTTGATTGTGAAGATTATTTCTAGAGTTAAGAAAACCATATGTATTCATGCGTGATGACCCATGAGTGATGACTGATCCTGGTACTGCTGATGCGAAAGCTCAATCCAGGGCTGCCAGGTAACACCTCAAGTACCCCTCATCAGCAAGCTTCCAAGAAATTGGTCAAGTCCATCTCCTTTAGTATCGTCGAAAATCCAGCCGAGGACTCGTTGTTGCAAATGTTGTTCTTTGTAAGTGGACTTATCAAAGGTGCCGAGTCAGGGTACTCGATATGAAAAACTGGCTTGCCTGCAGTGATGAATGGCTGAAAGGCGGCACATTCATTTTCCTGCACACATTGCTCATTAACTGCCCACTACATCATATCAATAGTCTTGTCCACAATTGACGCCGCGTTTTTCAGGCCAATTGCCATGTTGTGAGAATGTGCTTCGTTGGCCAGAAAAGTAAGAAAATCGACGGAGTCGCTTTCCGTGAGTCCAAGCCCGTTGGCATTGTCAAAACCATCCACATTGTCTGGATCCACGCCATCACATCCCTTGCTGGCGGCTGCGTGGATTCGCTCGGCCATGATTCTGCGCACGTTGGATGAGGAGATGTTGAGCCAGCGTTCACCCGGCCATCCGACCAGGTCGTTCCCAAGATCCCCATCCGCAAACTGATTCGCATCTGACCGCCAATCTTCAAACCCCCCAGCAGAGAAATAACAGATAACTTTCCGGTTTTGGGAGTGTAGTGCTTCAATGGTGGAGACTGGGTTATCGAACAGGTCGATGTCGTAAACTGACACATTTACCGAAGTGTCATTGAGCGGATAGGCGAGAACAATTTGCCAGGATGTCCCTACTGTGGGTTTCCAGAATGTACTTTCTGTGGATGTAGTGTTCTTAGTAATAGGCGGGGAAGAGCTTGAGGCTGATGGCTGGGAGTTTGTGCCTCGACGCAATCCGATGCCAAGACCCACGCCCAGGCCAATCGCTATAGCAAGAAGAATACCAGTTGTAATGAGATAGAATTTTCTCGTACGAGGGATGAGCTGTTCTCGGGAACTTTGAACAGTCATCGTGTGCAGTTTATCCTGAAAGCTAGGTACTGATAGTCATGAAGGTGACATGTGCGGATTGGAAACACTGTTTCTTTGAATATATGTACTGAAGGAATGGAACTGTAGAAGCCATCCGCGAAAATGCAAGGACTCGGGTTTGAATGGTGATGGAGACCTGGCCAAGAGATACCCTAAGGTTTCCAAGAAACATTGTACATGAGAAATGGCGTCAAATAGTTTGACTCCAACAAAGACAACAGCAATGCAATATAATGTAAAGGCATGCGGAGGCTTATAAAAAGCAGTTAAGTAGGCCGCTTCTGCCGACATGACCTTGAAAAGCTGAACCCTGAGTTATGTGCGTGATAGCAACGAAATCCAAGGCTGAAGAATGAACAAGTGGACACGCTAAGCCTGAATACGAGGTGGAGGCGTGTCGTCCTGTTAATCTGGCAGATGGCAGTCGTCATCCAAAATCCAACAGAGTGATTGACAGCAAGGTCACTTTGAGAAGTGTCAGGGATTCTCCTATCAGGTGGTTTCTTGGTGCGCCATGGCCAAGATGTCAAATGCAACGGCTCGGAGTGGAAAGTTCCCAACTTCCAACCATCCTAAGCAACCAGACATACTTCCCCGCACAGTTCTCTTGACTATGTCGCAATTAGCTTGGATAACCCCATTTAGTATTCTTCATATATCAACCGACCCAATCACCAACATAGTTGTTTGTCATGGAGAGTGGCACCATCAGCAGCTACTGACTGGGTTGCCCTGACAAGACTACAGAATGGCAAAGTCCGGGGAGCCTCTGGCCTTGAATGCGATGCACACCACAAAATGATGCAACACCAGTGTGTGTCAGAAAATAGATTGCTCGAGAGTTGATTTCGCGCTATTGTTTATATGCTTTTGTCGTCGTTTGTTGCTCGCAGACTAGTGTAATCTTGGAAATCTTGGCGTCCTTATGCTTGCACGTGATGCTTATGATGTGCAGTACGGGAAAGCTTAGTCATCAGGGAGCAGAGCACAACATTACAGTTCCTTTACTTCTAGCTCAGGAAATTGACATGCAGACGTACATGTAGTGCGACAGATGATCTGAGATTATTGCCAAGCAGAGAAACCTACGCGACGTTGCAATAGTTGTGGGGGCAAGTCCGAAGCTGGTTGAGAGCAGTAAAGATATTTCATTATCACTACTTTGAGCAACTATAACATGTTGAACCCTCTGACCCGCGCTTTGAGATCTCTTATTACCCAGATAGTGTCAATAGCTTTATATCGGAATAACTGCCCCTAGCTAATACGCGATTGGGGCAGTCAATGTGAATGTGACTGGACTCCCAGACAACGTGACCCAGATGGTGAGAGGATCAGAACCAATCTTCTCAGTAGTGAAGCCTTGAGTATTGGTAACAGATCCTGGGACTGTTACCGGAATCTTGGTTCCACAAGTGTTGCCATTTGTGGTCAGAGTGACGCCGGTGATTGTTTTAGCTGTTGGGTTCGTGATCCAAGTGAGCTTCGGCGCGCAGTTATCACGGACAACACGAGAGGCGAAGACTGTTGCAACCTGGCCGACTTTGTCAGCTGGGGTTCTGAGGTACGGTTAGAAAGTTTACTTACATCATCATGCTTCAATGAGATAATGGGCCAGCTAGTGAGCCTAGTCATCTCCTGGGTAACGACTTCCACCCATGCCTCGATTAAAGACAGTTTTGCGGAAACGCCATTGATAACGGTATTGCCAGCTGTTTGGTAGTTTAGATTGGCTTGGTGAAACATGAAGGGGTCGCGGCGGAGACCAAAGAGGTGACGAGTGTTGGTAAGTTTTTCCAGATTCAGCAAAGCATACCAATCACCGGAACCAGCCGATGTATTTATCCACTCTAGAACTGTGCATGCAGGGAGGTCGCACTGAATGGCATGAGTAAATAACTCTCAGTGTTTGTAACGGGATGGAAAGAAACTAACATTGTAATATATGTTTGTTGCCCAGCGAGGGGTGATCTGGATGCCGTCAAAACCATTGTCGTTTACGTTGGTGATGAGTGGCCAATGTTGGTTTTGCTAAACATGGTTTATTCAGCACAAACTCATGATTGGTACGATTGGAACTACTCACAGTGTTCAACAACGTAGGCCTTGTGTTGTCACCAACAGCATTGGTGATTCCGTTGTCCTTCCATGCTCTAAGCGCATCTCCATTTCTAAGTCCAGTGATTGCTGGGGGCACAATACCCTTGGGGCTGAACCTGTCCGCAGTGGCGAGCCCCACTTGAGACAGCCACCTCTGATTCCAGACAATCTCCCTGGACACATCAAAGTACGTGGCATTATTCTGGTCCTCATGGGTAAAGGTGTGTGACAAGTGCGCAAAGGCATTTTTGTTTGCCGCCGTCGCAAACCAGTTTTTCAAGGCATCCAAGTTTGTACATGTAGTCGTATAAGGGTACGTCGAAGGAGTCGAAGGCCAAAGATTCGTGCCAGTGCCTAACGGTTTTTTCCACTCGAGTGGGGTGTCAATTTGCTCATCATACTCGATTGGCCCAATGCCACATTGATTACCACTAGCGATACTAGCGGCAGCCTGCCAAAATCAGTAAGACTGGTAGTGATTAACCTTTGGTCACAAAAGACTAACCTCAATGTTTCCATTTCCATTGTGCGCGATTTCCATGAAGTACTGACTTCCCGATGGTAGTCTTGTATTGAGTGAAGTCTGCCATGTTCGGTGTTGGTTCAAATCAGCAGTTGTGACTTGGTAAGTAGTACCGGCAGGACTGTAAATGTCCGACTCAAGGAACATATCATCCACTGACGGGCCATGTAATTAGCACAGACTGCTGATTGGGTGCAGACACTTAAGTGCTGTTACTTACCTTGTGTGTTGAGGTTAATGCGGCGGTATCCAGTGTCTATCAATACAAATCAGTCAATGCACTCCTCTCGAGAGCTGTATCATACATAAACCTCTCGTGGCCCAGTGGATCCAAGCGTGTTGGAGATAGTTCGATGCCTGAGCCCAATCAGTTGCCCAACTGATGAAAAATACCATCTACCTATTGTCAGTAACGGTCTTCACATCGAGATTTGATAGCTTACTTGTTGTCTACCAGATATATTATTGATCACACCTGCGGTAGAGGCAGTGGAGAAACCAGGAGCCGTTCCGAAGCTGGCAAATTCTGTTGCTATGGTTGCGTTTGTGATAGAGGCTGGATAATGCCAGAGACCGGAAGTACTCACTCCCTGCCCACTGTGTTCTGTTCAGTCAAGGACATCTAGAGGCGAAAATTAAACTCACGTTTTCAGGCCGGAAGTGGGGAACTGCGTATTGCTAGAGATACTAATGAGTTGTTCTACACCCGTGTTACAACATCCCCCAAGAGCGGTTGCTCCAAAGGCGGGTCCTGGAAAGACATCTAGTCGGACCATTCGGACGCCGAAGTCAGTCTGATATTGGTACAATGAAGTCCATTGTGCAGTTGTTAACGCACTGGCAAAACCGGTTGCTCCGCCATAATCATAGCTGACCTCAGAGAGAATAACAATAGCACCATAATTTCCTGTGGTACCACTGTATAGCGTGGGTAGAGTAACGCCAGCTTGAGGGACTAGGACCACCTGATATGGAATGGCATAACCTTTTAGTCCCGACCACGCAGAGTAAGCAGAGGCAGTGTCTCGAGCCAGGACTAACACAGTACTCTGCACTGATGTCCCAACAGCTGCTGCAATTGCTACCCGGGCAGCGGTGTCACCTGTGGCAACGGCATCACCTGCTGTAGTGTTGGTCAGAACAGTGATACTCCCAACCTTTCGATTGCGAGTACGGACTGGAGGACCTCGACCAGCTATGACGTCTTGTCTATTGAGTCGAATGATTTCGCTTTTGGATTTGTGATTTCGGGTTTTCCCTGATGACTTCTGACGCTGGGGGTGTGCAACGACAATTGCGAGGGAGGCCAGCAAGAGCACAGCCTTGAAGAAGTTGATAATTCTCATACTGTTCAAATTTTCTAGTAACGAGCGAGATGTCTTTTGAAAAATTGAGTGAGCACAAAATTGTGTGGTTTAGATAGGTAATTTCAATAATATATGCTGTCAAGGTGACAGTGTTTAGATGTGCAAATGGTGACGGAATACCATACGTAAGTGCGATTCGAACCCTATACCGCACACTATTTCAGCCAGAATCATTTCAACACAAATGAATAGTGTAATACACACAGTCCCATAACTAATAATGGATTCTCGTAGTCTTGTGATGAGAAGCTGAATGATATCGAGCCCCAAAACTGCAGCAGCTCGAATCAGAAAAGAGATCTCGACACAATTCAAAGAAGACTATTGAAAGCTTGCATAATGAGACCACGAAATTTCTAATTTCCAATGAAAGCGGCCGGATGACAGCTGAACTTGGAGAACTGTGGAAGCATGGAGTCGGAGGTTTTATGTGAAATACGGTGGGAAATACTAGTCGCAGCTTGAGAGTGGACCAAAGGAATGAGGCAATTCTCAATCCTGTTCATGTTCTTTGAAAGAGGTCGTCAAAGCAAGGTATAGACAGAAAGAGGCTAAAGCAGGATTAATTTTAGATTAAAGAACAACTTTAGCGCGAAAGTGAATTTAAGCTCTCTAAGCCCGAAAGTGCAAAAGCTCCTACATTTCTCGGCCCTTTTGGTAAATGGTCGGATAGAGCAGCGTGGCAATTTCGCTGGGCGCTGCTTTATCAATACCAGTTTTCCAATCCCACGTATGATCTTCCAGATATTGCTTAGCTTGGATGCCAATGCTAACTCACACCTTATGCATCAAGTTTCTTCCCGAACCTGTGAATCATACCTCCGCGATGTTGACTAACCAAATGATTGTATTAAAATCAGGTTTACTAGCTGTAGATTGCGAATGTTGCCAACTAAACGCGTCAGCACAGCAAGTTGAGAGGATCCCTGCTTGATGCGCATTTCTCGCCTTCATCCGTTGTCCTGCTTTCCCTTTACGAAATCGTCCTTTTAGCTTTGATCTGTGGTGGCTGTTGACCTGACTGCGGATGTCGATTCATGCAACAAACATGCAAGCACCATCATAACTTGCCCTGCACTATCTGTTGTCCTTTACAGATGTGGAATCCCGCTCAGCTGCTCGTCCGGTTGGATAGACGAGCGAGCCCTTCCCACAACTCGCACATGATTGACGACCATTGCTAGCCTCATGTTATTTTCCTCGTATTGAGGAACCCATTTTGATTAGGCTGAGTTTGTTGACCGTGCAATTGCATAATTGGGCGCCTCTCTCAATAGTTTCTGTTCCTACATACTCACGTTATGTTGTTGTAAGCTGGTTGGTCAGAGGTCAATGTTAGAAAGGTCTACAGGAAATAGCGAGCTTGCAATGGAGTTCGTCAACCAGAAACGTTGTCGTCCTTGTAATCTGATCTTGTTGGCCGATCGGCCCATGGAATTGACGCTTGATCTGTACTCAGAACAAGATTTGCAGTCAAAATTTGAAAACTGTCCGAGTTAATGAACATATCTTTACCTTTGAATTGAACCCTCCATACCCTAGGTTATCAACAATGGCGAATCTGTCTTCAATTGAAGCAGGTAGCTGGGACACTTTGCTGAAACATTGGTGGCAATGGGTGAGATAACGGTTGTTTGAAGAAGTGCCTTCAAGTCTGATTACATCTAGGTTCTTGTCGCATTGACTCTTACATGTGTTCTAACTGGATCTTGTTTTATCGCGTGGATTGTGTTACAACGATGGAGAAAGCATCTCAAACAGAAGGTAGTTGTAAACTTCCTAATTGATATCTCAAAATTAATGCCAAGCTAATGATTAGGCCTGCATCTCTGTCGAGATTGAGGAAGAAGTTGCACAACATTTGCGGCAATATGCTGCACCCATGTCCTCGTCGACGCTGAGGGTAATTGACCAGAAAAGACCTGCAACTTGTTCAGTATATTTGGGACGATTTGATATTCCAATCACAGAAGCACAGTCCCGGATACTTTGTGATCGAGACTTGGTCATTTTGGATCCAACGCAGCCAAATGTCATTGAAGCTGTCTCTCAAATTTCAGTCAATCCCGATCGTTTGTCACACAAAGTTGGTAGGCTGAATGTGGGTGGAATGTCCCATGCCAGCTCCAGGATCCCAGACCAGCAGGCACTCTTCGTTGACGCTTTAGATCAAATTCTCAACTTCTTACTCTCGAATTTTCAGGACCAGGATGGGCGAAACAATGGATTCTTTGGGGTGCTTCTAACCAGCTGGGAGGTCTTCCCCACATCTATCCTCCATCAACTATGCGATGTCATTCATTCCCTCGGACTGAAAGTTTATCTCGAAATTGGCACACCTTCATTTCTACAGAATCCGGCCGCAATTGCGAGAGATTCTGTAAGCGGATTGGTGATTCGAAATGGTCTCATGGATAGGAGTGCAAAGAGGAAGGATTGTTTTGAACTAGAAGCCATGAGGGTGACTATCAAAGCGTTCGTCGCTCAATCTTGTGTTAGAGAATTCACGGTATTTGCGTGGGAGACATACGATGATAATGTTGTACCTTCAAGCTCTGTATTGAAGCGAACATTCACATGGTGCTCTTTCTACAACGTCGTTCCCTGGATAGGACCTGAATCTGCGCTATTGGAGGGAAGCGTGGAAGCGGTGCAAAGTGAGCCGCTAAGCGCATTCAGCTGGCTGAAGGATCCCCGAGTCATCAAAATCCATGAGACATGGAAGAATATGAAAATTGTGAGTCACTTTGACAATATGACGGTTGTAGGTTTTGTTCGTGAAGAGCCATATGATTGATGTAGCAGCCCAAGTTCATAGCTAACACATGATATTCAGGTGCAGGGGATTGATAGAACGGAGACGGGTCCATTACCACCGCATATCCACCTCACTAATCTAGATACGCGCATGACTCATGATTCTTGTACACATACTCATTCTGAAGTCTTTCCTATCTCCCCTTCTGAATCTCAGGAAGACCCAGAGTGGTATTTTTCTAGCAAGAAACTCGTCAGCGACACTGTCAAGACATATGATGGGCTGGGATGTTTTCCATTTGGAGTTCATGTGTCAGTAAGTGATTTTCAGGGGATTGTATTCTCACAAAGAAATCTGAGAAAGCTGGCTTTGTTGAACGTCATGGATCCTAAAGAACTGCAACAATATGGTTTTATATTCTCAAAATTCCTTAGGGAGATCAATTTTTGGCAGGAATCCACAGCTCTTGGTTCACCTTGTGATTCAGGACCTGTCGAGGAGCTAGCTAGAACACTTCAGCAGTCTCTGGACTATGGTATGGATAAGGTTCGCGTCTATTCTGGGCTCAACTCTGGCTTCCAGCTTTCCTCCAAGACGCAATTCTGGGCAGTTTACGAGGTCCATGAATCCGGATCTATTGACATCTATATTTCGAAAAATGTGCGTGATGTTCCTGGAAGCATTCTTCACACATTTCTTTCTTCAAGAGGCTATACTAGGCATCAATGCTTTGCGGCTGAAGTGATCTTCGCACGTTGGCAAAAATCCACACCCCCAACCTCAAATATTCCTCCGCGGGTTGAACAAGATCTCGAGGGCCTTACTCCAGGAGAATGCATGCGACTATTGCAAAGAGTTTCATTCGCTCTGAATGAAGAACATGATTCGATACTTGAGGGCGTAAAGGCGGGACTACTTGATCGCCTCTTGGTTGTTCCTACCTTGGCCCAGCTCAAGACAATCAACACGGTTGCTTATCTCGACGAACGCATCACAGTGGAAGAATTGATACACTCTAGGCTTGAATGGCATTGTCATTGCGGAAGATCACATCCAAGCTTTGCGACGGCAGTTGCCATGTTTCAAGAGATCGAAACCAAAATCTGCAAAGCTCTCATATATCGCAATCGTCGGGATCTCGATAATATGGTCAGCGATCTAGAGCAACTACTCGTCAGAACTACCACTGAGACATTTGGTGACCTATTTGCCCTTGCCATCTTCTGTACAGCAAGGAAAGTGGCTTTCGAAGAAGTCTACATAGAGGTTACAGACAGGAATCCCCTCTTTAACGATCAGCCAGATCAAGCTGCTGCATTTGCGGAACTTTTTGCATTAGGATCTCGCTGTGAAGCATACTTCGATGTCTCCCCAAGTCAATTTGGAAAACTTCTTTCAAACAAATTCCGAAAGCATTATGGTAATGACATTAATCAGCCTCCAGGATACAAAGAAACACAGCAGGCACTCAACTCAGCCTATGCTGAGGCGCAAATAGATGTAGATCCGGACTATCAACCTCACAAGATGCCACAATACCAGCACTTCACATTTTTGAGTGTCTTTGCCATTCCTGCGCTTATTGATATTCTCATGCTAACAACTACGGGGCATGGTCTGTATCTCAGTGGCACAGGATTTATGAGTCTGGAAGAGCAACACAGCGCTACCGTTGCCTTGATGGTCTCCCTCGTTCTTTCGGGTGCTATTGGAACCTGGATCACCTGCGGTGGAACATACTACTTAGCTTCAATGGCTTTCTCCGCCATGAACTACTTTGTGGTGACTAGACTGCTAGGAGGTTTTGCATTTACAATTGTTGCTGCTCTAGTTGGCTTTATTGCATTTACTTGCACTACGTCAACTCACGCTGCCATCGTCTTTTTTTTCTATTTTATTGTTCTTACCAGTTATCTGTCTCTGCTGGCTGCTCTGGCGAATTATCAATCTATAGGGTCAGCATTTTTATCTGTGAGTGGTTCAGAAAACTGACTCATTTGATCCATTCTAATACATTTGACAGGGCAGATTAGTAATCATTCTATGTCTTCCTGTCCTCTTCATCTCCCCAATAACGACTATTTTTGTAGCAAATCATGATCTGAAGATTTATCTAACAGTACTCTATATCTTTGTCATTCTGCTGCTGCTAGGAGTTCGACGTACCGGCGCACTTTGGACCACCTGGTATCAGACAATCGAGCTAATTGATGATACCAGATTGCGAGACTGGTACCTTGATAGAACGAGTGAGAGCATCAGGGAATCACTGGACGAACTGTCCGACCCCGCACTTCTGAAAAGGGCACGAAATGCCGTATTCAACGAAGTTATTGCTGAACGACGCAAGTACTTTTTTTCGACGAAAACCAAGGACGCGCTAGTAAAAAGCCTGGTCACGTCCTACTCTGCTACTGTTTTCTTGATGGCAAGTGTTTCAAAGTAATTGAGTTTGTCATGTTGATTAATAGCACGTAGGAATGGTACTGCCGATTCGCTGGAGTTCCACAACCCATTGTTTACAGTTCCTCGTGGAACGTGCAAACGAAAGTAGCCTTGGATACACTTCAAAAACACCAACTCGGAATCAGGTTTCACAACGGATTCATTCATTGGCGGCAGGCCGGTGATGAGGTGTGTCAAAAGCTATAGAGTGATGCATGAAATTAATCATTATGCAGATCGGATGTACTATGTTATATTTCGTCATTGCGCTACTGGACAGATGGATCATGCTAATAAATGGTGATGAGATGGCAGGTTTGGGTTCACAAAAAGACTCCACGCGCATACCAGTAGGATTCGGACTTGCATACTATCTCATCGGAGCCGTTCTACTTGACATCAATGGCCAAAAGCTTCACCTAATATCGCATTTTCACGTCATGTATTCTCAAACCAGCTGTGAAGAGCAAGACAGTTAATACAACCTCGCTCGTCTTTTACTTCACGCTAGTACTACAACTCTCATGAGGCGAGCCGCAACTCTCCAAGTATAAGATAGCATCTTAAGCACGATTGACCTTCATCTCAAACTGTGTACTGTAAACAGCACGACCGACACATGAAAGTCGCTTTGACAATACACTTCTTGATCATCGCTGTCAATCTACACGACGAGTTTGTCACATCAATTGTAGACCCGCTCTCCAGCATGCCAGACCTCAAGGCTCTGCGATGTCCTCGCGGAGCACGTTACTACTTGAGAGGCACGGGATATGCATGTCTCTGCGGACAGCATGTTCTCGCTAAGGAGGAGGCGATCGATCGACCTGGCTTCTCCATGCGATTCGGTATGCCATCGAGTCGCACTCAGCACCACCCTGTTCGACCGAATGATCTACACAACTCATCACCATTCTCTAGTGGTAGGGTTGGGGGTGGAGGCTCTTCTTCGAACCATTCTCATGGCGGGAGTGTTAGTAGTCAGTCACGACATGATGGTTACGCATTCGATAGACAGCAGCCAGATTACAGGAACTCCCGTGACTTCAGTTTCAGTTTTCAGAATCAAGCAACATGCAACGACGACCAATATAAATCGCCTCGTCCTTACAGCTATCGTGGAAGCTCTGCCAATCAGCATGCTGCTCCAACGAATCAATCACAGTCAAGGCGACGTAGTACCGCTGTTCGTGATGATCAAGTAGGATATCACACTCTACTCGACAGGATTAAGCGGGAAGTCTGTGCGAAACGAGGCATAGATTATGAAGACTTCAAGTGTGAAGAGGCAGACGAGAGGAAGAAGCGGAAGGCCAGGATCGATGCCTGTAGGAATGATCAATGGAAGGTTGAGCCTGAGTGGGATCGCATTCCGGACTGGTGATCTTAAGGCCAGAGATGCGTTCGATATTGGAAGCTGACGCAGCGTACGAGCAGGGAGTTGGCTGGATAGTGGCATGAAAGGTACAATACTTTGACTGTTGGAATTCATGCACTCGATGTTTTGAAGCGATTAGTCAATTGATTACAGACTTAGAGGCCTTGGATCCTCTGCGTCGCTGTGTGAATGTATGGTCTACATCAAGCGATGCTGGGAGTTTGCTATTTCACGATACAGCAGATAAGGATATTCAATGTAACAAAATTCTCTGCATAAGGTCAAAGGCACAACTTTATAAAAAGCATTCAATGCAAGCAAGATGAGCATAAGCTCAGCCAAGAAGTGCAAGTGACGATGCGACATACTTTAGGCTATATATGCCAAGAATTATATGTGTGCGTCAAAACAAGACTTGATGTCGGCTCGGGCTGGCGCGGCAGACGTAATGTAAGCACATGAAGAATTGAAGATCATAAGTGGTCATTGAAAATGTAGACGTCCGTAAGTCGTTATTACGGATTGCAAAAGAAACAAATATATCAAAGTCTGTCTTGTTCCGTAGTTGTTTCTAATCAGGTAGCTTAGGATATGAAACAGTTGATGGGATCAAGCGGGCATTTGAGATAGGTTTCATCTGAGGGAATTCTTCTGTTTCCGCTTCGGATCCGTGTAGCTGGCAGAAAATATCTCAACATCTTCGGCAAAGCGAACCTGATTTGGTGGTGACCCGCTCAGCCAGCTGTCCTTCGAACCTTTTCTCGATGACCTCTCAGGGTCTCGATGTTGATGGGACAAGTCGGGCGAATTCTTATTGTGGCTAGCTGATCGATAGAGTCGCTGAACAGGCACATCGCTGGGTGTTATCTGAATACGAGGTCGTGATGGCGAATTGTGTGCTTTCTTATGTAACTCGGGAATCCTTGGCTGTTCTCTCAGGCTACGATCTATTGTATCGTACCAGTACTGGTATCTTTTCTCATTCTGAGAATGGGGGTGACTATGTCTACTTTTTGGTATGGGGTTGCGAGTTGTGTCCATGTTGTAAGAGAGTTCAGATTGTCCTCGATCATTTCGCTTCCTATGCCATTTGACATCTGGTGATTGATATTTCACATTTCTACCACTGTTAAGGGACTGGCCGTAGCTTAAGTCAGAGTATTTGTCTGAGATTCTGTCCTTATTCGCTTTCGCTGTTGCTTAATCAACATTCATCATACCCATGTTGGATATAACTCTAGCGTACCTTTACTGGTTCCTGTGCTTCTTTCCCAATATCTATCTTTTCCCCCATGACTACTGCCATCTTCATAACCACTGCTAGATTTTCCATGCCCTTTTCGATGATATCCTCGCCAGTCATATCCGTCGTTCTTGCTACCTCTTCGACTTGGATCTTGGCGAATGTGCAGAACGTTTGATATTTTTGTTTCTTTTGCAATCCGTAATAACGACTTACGGACGTCTACATTTTCAATGACCACTTATGATCTTCAATTCTTCATGTGCTTACAT
>Ga0115847_100226_pt1 | contig 14151 bp, 15 predicted proteins | sample InSIn5SAF170_FD_83861 | JGI IMG/M metagenome (GOLD analysis project Ga0115847, IMG submission 83861)
CGTCGGGGAGGGCAGTAGTTCGGCTTAGAAAGGACAAAATCATGTATAGTAGTGGGCTGGTGGCGTGACGTCGGCGCCAGGCGTTTCCCAACGTTATCTTATATGGCGGGGGACTACCTTTCCATCCCTTTAGCCCAAGCAGAAACTGAGCGCCAGTTCAACAGCGTGGGTGAGATGGTAACAGCAAAAAGGACTCACCTTACTCGTCACGTTCGCCACAATTTGAAGATATCCAGCGTACGCAACAGGGCTTAATTAGAGCTGAAGATGAGGATCGCTATTCCGAAATATCTAATGCATCATCACACGAAGCGGATCGCATTATAGTCAAAATTTGAATACGTGGTGACTGTTTAAAGTTGGTGGTCTTGTTAGCGTGCTGGATTTTTTGGGTAGCCGGAAATGGGGCCTGGTCGGAAATGGGGTGCCGTACGTTAGCGTTTGATGAATCTTTTGAGCTCCGCAAAGAACTCTTTGATCGGGTTGAGGACAGGTGAATATGGTGGTAGATACAAAAACGCCTGCCTTACATATCACATAGCTGCTCAATTCTTTCTGACCGGTGAAATGAAGCGTTGTCCGTACGCCGTTGTAGATCGTGAAGACGCAGGCTCGTGCGTCGCGGATGGTCGTGACAGTAATTCCGAGTTTGGTGCGTTGCCCCAGCTCCACAGTCCATCATGCTGCGCGTCCCTAGGACCTTGTGCAAACATTTCGAAGTGTTGGGTGCATTCTTGGATATCCCATTTAAGAGCAAAAAACACAGCGACGATAATAGCGCCAGAGCTGGTGCCATAGATTACGTCGAAATTGCGTTGAACCAGGTATGGCAGATGAAGCCGATCCTGGAGCGCTTGGAGGAATTCAAGGGGGCCCCTACCGCGCGTGCCCCCACCATCGGTGCTGGGGACCCTGACGCTCGCTGTCGGCGGCTTGGTAGCAATTTCTACTCCTCGCATGAGGAGCACTTTTGTGCCAGAAATACCCAGGGCTTATTTTTTGCAGTCTTACCAAAAATCTGAACACAATTCTCGCACAGAATATGACTGCATGATAAGCATACTCTGGTCGCCGTCGCAGGTAGCACAGGCATGTGTCATCGGATTTTATCTGCGCCAACTCATGACGGAAGCACCTGACCATGGACTGATGATGTTCGATGGCAGACCTCTATCTACGGAATAGCTTCACTTCACCCTATTGCAAGACTCTGACTGTCGACGATATGAACAATTATATATTATTACTCGAATGGGTTACAGTATCAGAGTGTTCAAACAAGCAAATTTGATAAGTATTCTGCAGAACAGCACAATCTCTTGCCCGCACACCTAGTAACGTCATTGCATTCCCAGTAATGTGTAGCATCGTATAATTATCAAGATAATCCTGGAAGATAGGAATCCAGATTTAGTATTTATCCCTTGTCTGCCCTGTGGGGTGAGGTATTGCACAGTGTAACGCAACGGATATTTTCAGCTTTGTGGGAGCATACATTAGCTGAAAAGAAAAACCCCCAGCAGGATTGCCTTACGACGACTACCCATGTCCCGGAGGATACCAGGACTCTCCCACCAACGGCTTGCATAACGATAGCCAATGGTTAGATAAATTGATCCTGGAGGTGTGACATTGCCCAAACTCGGGGATGCTGAAAGGTGCATCCAAGGTTAGTGTTACTTATCATTTGCAGGGTCAAGGAAACATGCGTGAGAACTATGCATGACTACAATTTGAGCGCTTGGCGCGTGGAACACGTCGAGCCGGATGACCAAGCAAGGCACTAGATAAATCTGAAAATTTTTCAATCTTTCATGCACGGAATCAGAACCACAATACGTCCTTCGCTATTCAGCACTTCGATGGCGATAGAGCACTCGAAGATGGACGCAAATATCGATTGGACATTGTTTGCGGGTCAAAAGTCACTGTGCTTTCCTATTGAAAACAACAAGATCCAAGCCTCCTCCGATCTCCACTGGGAGCACATGCAGTTCAACTATGACGGTAGCGATATCTCTAACAAATGGTCTCATTTTCAAAGAGTTCCACCTCAGATAACATTTCAGTGCGCACGCCATAGTGGGTTCAGCCCATCTATCGCCCACAATGCATGTTATTTTGCTTATCGACTCAACAACCTTCCAACCCATCCTCAGCCCATGGCAACTACCTGCCAGCAAGAGCGTGATTTGAATGAGGTAGTGATTAATATTAAATGCCCTATATCTCAAACAATGAACATCACATTAACGTTATTATAGGACTGCCAGTCAGAATCCCAGCAACAGTATAACTGTGGTCCATGTGGTATCGGGTTTAAAAGATCAAGTGCAATGTATTTTCATATACGTCAAAAACATATGGTAGAGCCTCTTTTGTGCAAGCCCTGCAACATCAAGTTTCGATTTCTATTCCAACTCAATGAGCATCAACTTCAGATATTCCATAAAGAGTTACCTTACGGATACAGGATCATTGGAAGTCTTAAGAATCCCCAGTCCGCGGCAGTTACCTACTGGCAAGGCCTTCAGGAGATCCACAACACCAACGGATAGTTATGGGACGTAGTTTACTCAACTGGTCCTCACAAGACTGGCTACGGAGCTCAACCAAGAGAATTAGAGCAGATACAGGCTGCCATACAAGTACTACAGAAACTTCTTGAGCAACTTAAGGGTCGGGAGTTGGCACCTTCATTGCTCACATGGAAGCGCTTGCCTAAGTCTTCGGCTGGGAATTAAACATTAGAGAACAAATCCGAATTAAGAGTGGATAAAAGTGAGGAGGGCGTCTATTTAGTACACACCCTGAAAGTAGGTTGGTAGTGCAGGAGATTCTACATCGTGTTGTTGAAGACTGTAACCTGGCGGACTGTCGACAGCAACGGTTCCGATGTCGAGGCACCTATCATCATCAATGTGCTGTTTTGCGTCCGTCAAACACCGCTCGACATCGCCTCCCGATGCTCTTATGTTCCTTGATGCTCTTATGTAACCACTTCTCCTTTCCCACACAAGAACAAAATCGACCTTCAACATGAGTACAGTAGCATGTCACTATGTGAGGTCGTCCAACTTCGGCTGTAGAGCGGGAATAGTCGTAGAGAATACTAAGTATGTTGTTCAGCATCATGTAGATGGAGAGCTCGCTTTGATGGACTGACGTAGGGGCCGATGCTAGCATCGGGGCGCAGTCGTAATGGTCTTCTTATAACACCTTTCGAATAAAAATAGGATCTAGTTTCGCTGCCGTGCTCCGAATCTTGACAATGATGCTCCTCAATCTGTGGCTTCCAGCACAGGATTTCTTCCCGATTTTCGTTCGGGCTTCTGCCACAGAGGCAGTTGAACCCTGTATTGGATCGCGAGCATATCCATATCAGGCAAGTAAAGCTCCAGAAACGGCGGCGGATGGCTGAGATACCCGAGGTCCAAAGATGGAAGCTTGTAGGAGAGCATATATTTACAGTATAAATATACAGTTTATGTACTGAGCGAAGGACTCGTTAGACTCCATCTTTATCCCACTGTTATTTGCATACAGTCGGTAACGAAAACGGCTTCCGGTGTGGAGCCACGAAGTGATCTTTCTCGAGAGCCGGATCTGGATCTTTGATTTGCCATCTTCAGTCCAAACCATTGTTCTGTTGCAAGATGAAGCACCTCGATGTGGGGCATAGGTAGGGACCTCCAGAGAACATATTCCAGACCACTAAATGCCCGAACGGTTTAGTGTTCTATCTATTCAGATCCGTAAATGGATCTCGAGAAAGATCAAAGTGGTGTTCTGAGCGGAAGCCGTTTTCGTTACCCACTGTACGTCAAAGACAGCTACCGTAAAAGTAATGACTCTAGCTGAAAGAAATCGAATGCGACAGGTTCGACCACATCACCAGATCCATATGACTTCGAGGGTAGGTGAACCTGAGTATACCTTCGCGTACGTCATATACTAACTGTGGCAACAGTGTCCGAAGACGCTGCTGATAGCGATCAGCACACGGAATCCGAGTTACCAGAACCCTCGTCGGATGGTTCGGATAGCCTACGAAGCTTGAGGCAGTTTATTGCGTCTTCGTCTGAGGATACTGACCCTGACTTCGATAATAACAGCCAAGACGACGACTTGACATCGTCTAGTGGAAGCCAGGAAGACTCTCCTTCCGCCTCGGCTGATCAGAAGTACGAGCAACTTGGAAGTTTAGCATATGTCGTTGCAGCATTGGAAAAAATCCAGGAAGCACTGCAGGCACTGACAGATGCCATGGAGAAAGTCAAGTACGATCGACTGGAACATTTCCCGGGTCTAAATCTCTGATTGCCGCACATCTTTATTTTACAGGCTTAGATATACTATGAATCCATCGAACACATTATTTTTTTCTAGCACGTTTCTATGCGCTTTCCTACAAGTTCTACCAACAGACGCAATATTTTGCTAGCCATAGACTGTCTCTCTGTTCGAGCACAGTGCACGCTTAAACCCTCCGTTGATGTGTATGTTTCCAAAGCTTCGGCCGTGCACCGCCTCTCATCGGCTGCTTGGTGACTCGTCCTGGCGAATACTGAGGCTTCCTGGCCAGATCTATATCATGTCGTGTCTCGCCCTTCCGCGTTGAAGCGCTATTCATCGCTGTAAGGTAACAAACAACGTCAATTATAGCCCAGTATTTCTTAAGGGCAACCCAACAAATAGCTTTACATATTTGCCACTAAAGAGAATGCCATGTGCCTTAACGAAAGCGGCATCAATCTGCGTTAGCAAGAAATTTTGTGTGTTCTTCGCATTCAAGATGGGATCGAAAAGAGTCATAATAGACTCCCTAGACGCTAGGACACTCGGTGAGCGCCCGCCAGGACGATTATTGTATCTAATGCATTTATCAATCCCAGCCCGTTCTGCAACAGCCGCGCGCTGGGTACTGTTACTCAACCGGCATCTGAAATCATTAGTAGAGACTACTAAATATAAGTAGTGGTTCACTTTACCATGCCAGTGGTGATTTACCTCTATTAGCATGAGCTTTATAGGCCAGGAGGTCCAACAAAAAACCGCTTAGGGAAGCACCTAGCTGAGCCAGCCTCCGATTTCCATCATGGTGCTCCTCCACAGAGCCAGCCGCAGTAAGGGCCTCGAACAAGAGGCTACGGTCTGAGGCAAATGAGTAGCAGATGCTTTCTTCAACTACTTGTGCATCGTGTTCTGTAGCCATCGCTGTATTGATCTATTGTTGAGCACTTTGCTTGGGTCTAGCTAACCTCCATAGTCTCGATGATCAAGGCAGGTTGCTATCTTCTCGAAAAGTACATGTCGGGTGTTTCATATTGCGGGGACGAAGAAGGCCCGCACGGCGCCAGTGGTTGCTGTTTTGTGACTTGATCGATAATCTTGCATTATATTAGCCTCGATCAGTACAGTAACATTCGCAAAGTATGTAGACTACTGTATGTCTGAGCATAATACTGGCTCAACACATCGTTATGCACGAATCTGCAGGTATCTGCACAACTCTCTAGAATACTGCTTGGTTTGTTTCCCAACTAATAGTGACACGTCAAGAATTGCGTGTCCTGGAAATTCCTGCCGTCGACTAACGCAAGGAAAGAGATGGCGAGAATCTTGGGAAACTTCTTTTCAAGTATTTTAATTGAGAGTCTGGATATAATGCGATATGGAATCCTGAAAGAAGTCTTAAAACCCCGCAATGGCTCAACCCTGCATTACACACCGCTTCAACTTCACGCAAAAGAACCGTCCGTATAAATCAAATTAATAACGACATCCCGCATCGCATATTTCAAATTATCTTTCCAGCTTTAATTCAGAAGCCCATTAGAGATTAACACATAAGTTAATGTCGCCGAGGGATGTAAGAAAAAGTCCACGAAGATCGTATAGTCTTGTGGATTACCCGCTAAAAAGAGCTTGGGTATCCGCTTAGTAGACGTCAAGTCTATTATGGAGTGGAAGCACTATTAAAGCAACTGGATCGATTAGACCAACCGTTAAGCACTAAATAGGTGTACCGCTTCCTAAAACGGCAACCGACTATACAAAGGAAGGTAGGCAGACGTCAAGAGGCTGCTAGATTCAACGCTTTTACGCCGAAAGCGGTCAATTGGTTCTTCGATATACTCGAAAATCACTATAGTTGGATACAACCTAAGAGGATAACTAATGTCGATGAAGGCGGTTTAATGGCCGGATTCGGTAAATGGGTATTCTTTAATATCTATACATTCCTAATTAGGTATATATAGGAACCGAGAGCCTTGTAATTAGTCGAGCTGATGTGGATCGTAACCCGAACTATACCTTCGTAAAATCACCACAAGGCCAAAGTTGGACTAGTTTTGTAGAGGCTATGACTGTAGATGGCCAATCACTAAAACCGGGTATTATATTTAAGGGGAAAGAGCTTCAGAAACAGTGGTTTATAGACGAGTTCCACAAAATTGCGGATTAGTATGTAATCACTTCTAAAAAGGGGTGGACGGACAACTATATAGCTCTATCGTGGTTAACCGATATATACGACCCACAAACTAAACCGCTAGACCCATCTGAAGCACGTCTATTAATCATGGATGGTTACAAAAGCCATGCAACGGTGAGCTTTAACTTTATAACTTACCTAATCCAGTAATTCTACTAACTAGACTATAAGACGAATGGATGGCTTTCTGCTTTTTAACTTCCCAGCTCACTGTTCACATAATATGCAGCCAGTTAACAACGGTCCGTTCAACGTCTTGAAAACATCATATAGGAAACATTTGTCGCTGTTAAACAGTCTTACCGATTCGGCGCCAGTTAACAAAGTTAACTTCTTACGTTGTTATGCTAAACCAAGGGAGGAAGCTTTAACAAATCGGACTATACGAGGTGGTTTTAGAGTTACAGGGGTATGGCCTATATCACGTGAAACAGCCTTACAGCACCCGGAGATTCAAAATCCTATTATTCGTAAGAGACCACAATCGCCGGATTTGGACGAATTCCCCACTCTTTTTGAGTACTGTACCCCAATCAACAGCCGTCAGATCATGGATCTAGTTAGAGACTCTGATTCAGCGAGACGTCTCCTATTTAGGAAGGTAGCAAAGGCATTCGATAACACAGCTATAGAGCTGGTTGAGGCAAAAAGGACTATAGACCGGCTCCAAGAAGAGGCCTACAACGGAAGAAGAAGAGGAAGAAGATACCTAACCCAAATAGAAGGTTCATGAGTATAGGCGAAGCTTTATCTAGTAGAGAAACTATACTAGAAGGCAGTGGAGCTCAAGGTGGTATAGTTGTTGATTCTGTAAGTGAGGAGGACTCGGATGGTAATTCTATTACATCTATAAAAGATGATCCACCCGAGCCCTACCAAACTAGATTCGGCCGCGTGGTCAGACCAAATGTTCGTTATTAAGAGAGAAAATGGCTATAGAATGCACTATAGTTCATCTTATTGGCTGTAGAATTGGTGGTTTTATTCGTGGTTGAAGTTATAGTCTTTTTGGTGTAAACCGCAATTTTTGTTAAGACCGAAGGGTGGCCTGGTCCAAAGGTAGACCCACCATGGTAAACGCCTGCAAGTACTCACAAAACTGAGCCCCCCATGACTCCCTTCAGTATCTCTTGCCCAACTTCCAGCTTCTTGATTCTCTCGTCTAGAAAATTCCTTTGTTTTCGCGTTGATAAAGGTTCTGAAACCAACCTCATAATGTCTTTGTCTTCTAAGGTATTCACCGAAACTGGGCAAAATATCGTCTCAAGGCCGCGAACAATATGACGCTCAACAACTTGGGTGGTCACGTTTGCGATAAATGTCTTTAGTTGGACCTGTGCCAGCGAGCTACGGCAAATTTCCGATCAATTGAAAGCATACCTTATAGATTGCGAGGAGACAATCGAGAGCTTCTTCACAAGAAAGTCTATTCATATCGGGGTCAATGTTCTGAGAATACTCCCGTATAGCTTGGTCAACATTGACACTTGCAGACGTGTGATCAGAGTGGCAATTGGGTAGAACGGTATGCGTCGTGGCAGCTGTAATTGCTTTGGAGAGGTTGACCTTTGTTCTATCCATCTGCTGTTTCTTGACCGTGTCCGTATAGTAATGATTATAATTGATCGGGAAGTACTGTAGATCCTCCCATATACGGTCAAATTCCTCGATGGACGCATTCTTTCGTGCTTTAAGGACATCCTGGATTTGGGACGACCAGATACGCGATTGCACATCCTTGGGACACTTGTCTTTGAGCAATGCTTCGAGGAACTGGCTGCAGATAGCTGCAATATCATTTACATGATCAATAGCAAGTTGTCGCCATCTCGCAGATTGTTCCCAAAATAATTCTCCAATCACCAATGGGTTGAAATTTCCGAGCAGCTCGGTTCCCCGTGTCCTCATAGAGCTTCATTCGCCCACTCAAGAGCTGTAGCCCTGGACAAGGTGATTGGGGTGGTGTTTGAGATCGGAAGAGCTTTACTGGTAGTGGGCGATGCTGGCAAAGGCGATGGTGGAGATGAAGCTTGTGAAATACGCGGCCTGGTGGGCGATGACCTGTTGATGAAGTATTTATGACCATTTGTTCGCACCCTTTCCGAGAAATGGGTGTTCATCATTTGCACTACGGCACGCAGTCTTCGGATGGAAGCCGGCGAAGTCACAGAGAAGGCTAGGCCTGGGTTCTGGGTGAAATAAGTTCCTTGGTAATGGCCGCTGACTGCAGCCTTGCAAACTGTTTGGACAACGGAAATTTTATTCGCGTCATGGCGCGTTCGTTTCGGAGGTAATATCTTTTCTGGTCCAAAGAGTCCGACACGCGCGGACAGACGGTAATGCAGTATCCCAATCTTCTAGTATTAACTTACTGGACCTGCAGGGGCCGGAGACGAGTTTGACATTGGTGGGGCTGCATAGCTGAGTTTTCTAGACAATTTGGTACGATCGGTTGCTGAACTTGAAGAATCGGTCAAAGGTGGTGAAGTCTCGAGAGGACGTGGAAGGCACCATGCGGGACGGAGTGCATTGAAAACACCCAAGGAAAAATTCTGGGATCGAAAAAAGCAATTAGTCTTAGGAAAAGAAAATTTTCAGGAGGGGGTGTACTCATACTTGATTTATGCCGACATGTACTAGGATGTCGGAGTACCTGTACTTAGACACAAAAAAAAAGGCGTCTATCTACATTTCATCTACATAGATGAAGTTTAGTAGATGGATAGATGACCCACATGGTGCCGTGGTAGATAGATAGATGTAGACTACATCTATCTATTTCTATATTTCATCTATTTTGGTAGATAGATTCCCCACTCTGCATCTAGTGGTCTGGAATATGTTCTCTGGAGGTCCCTACCTATGCCCCACATCGAGGTGTTTCATCTTGCGACAGAACAATGGTTGGGACTGAAGATAGCAAATCAAAGATCCAGATCCGGCTCTCGAGAAAGATCACTTCGTGGCTCCACACCGGAAGCCGTTTTCGTTACCGACTTACTAATAGTGTTCTCATACTACTCTTGAAAATTCTGGCTACACGTCTTGCAGAATTCGTTTCTTGTCAGAAGGCTTTTTGCAATTGTACAATAAAAGTCAGGTTCAGCGTCCGCGTTTTGACTTTAACTCGTTTGTAGGGTAAGTAGCAGTGGGGCTATGTCACAGTGTTTAAATTAGTCTGTGAAGGTACTTGTCATCAAGACCTCTAACAGTGTCCACGTTTGGCTCCACTACCACTGTGACTCACAGTGATGACAAGGCCAGTAACGGAGATTCCATTTGCCCTCTCACTACAGCCGCTAGCGAAATCCCCGTCCTCTTTTTACAGTACACTCTTTCGCAGTTGAAAGCACTGACATTTTGAGTGGGTTCAGCTGATGACAATGTACCGTTTCTTGTCTGTATGTACTTATCATTTTGATGCCAATTTCGGCCCTTCGTTTAAGTGCATTTATGCCAGTATCATTTTAGCTAAAAGTCTTGTGTTCTTATTCAATGTCATGCTTACGACTTACATTCTCAACTACCGCTAACACTAGAGCTGGTAAACGCATGTCATGCAGCTGAGCACCATCGATCTCATCCTTTTGATATAATCAGAATCAGGTTTAGCTTCCACATTTTAACACTAATTCCTTGGGAGAATGTGTTCTTGTGAGGCAGATTCACAGTATCTAAATCAGCAAGCTAGCGTACTAACGTCATCGACGCCTAGCAGGAGCCGCTTTGCCCCACTTACAGAACGCCAAAACCTTAGTTTCTGTCCGGCTCCTTAGTAAATCTTTTGCCTCCACAACCCCGATATCACTAATAACAGTGCTTAGATCGTAACCATGAAGTAAGAAGCAAAAGTTAAGCACTTCATATAGAGATTTACAATAGTGTCTACTCGGAGTTATGGATACGGCTGTATGGCACACTCGAAGACCCTGTGCTTACTACCTAGGTAGGTTTTCCAATTAGGTTAACATTACCTAGTTTGGTTGGTGTAAGACTAATTGCTGCTACGTTACGTAGCTATATGTATATATGGTTTGCTTAGAATTAGCCTGAAAACTCTATCCGCGCTCTAAAGTAAAAAAAGACAATGATGAAGTTTGTCAAGATGACAAGCGAAGTTTGTTTCTAGCTTAGCCAACCTCTGTAACTTGTATAATAAGAGTGCCTGCTCTACCACTTTCTACACTCGCTTATCCACCTGGGATTTTCCTTCATATGCAACCGAATTTGACCTATTGTGAGAGATTGTGGAATTATTCCCGAGTATAAGCTAACCAAGGACACAGATCCAAAAGAAATACTCGCCTAACTACATTACTGGTCAATTATTTTATACACGGCACTAGATTATGGATGGTTTCATCAAATGGCTGGGTTTAGCTGTAGCTGACTTCGCATTCGAAAAATATCTCCAATGGCTTGTGGATAGCGGAAAGAAGGATGCGGATCGAATTTTGAACGATCCAGAAAGAAGAGCTGATTTCGAACGGTCTTTACAAGATCCAAACCATCCATTTCATCCTCATAACTGGAGAAATGCTCCAAATTTGATTCCATAACTGGAGCAGGATTTAAATACTTGAGAATAGGGACGCGAGGAATTCGAACCAATCTCATCAGTTAGGTACAATAAAAGTCAGGTTCCGCGTATATCGTCGAGAATGGGATTTCTTAAATAAGGCAGTACAAGCATGTAATGATAAAAGTATGGAAAATGGAATCGAGACGATTTAGTTGAAGTTTGTTCTGGATTGAATGTAACGAAGATTAGTTCTAAGTTCCAGTAGCAGAACTAGCTACTCAGATAGGGTCTAACTCAGTATTCTGTCTGTGTAACCTTACTTCACAGTCAATGGATTCACGACCGACCAACTGAAAGACCGGAGTCTAAGAACGTAGCCGTGAGCTTTCGGTCACGTGAATATGCAGAAGCAAAGCCTACCATAACCAGACTGCCTCGAATTGACATGGTTCTAATTCGAGACTTCTAGCTTCCAGATCGACATACATGACGTCCTGCGCTGGGGCGCAGATACAGTGCGACAATTAGTTGTGGATATAAGAAAAACCCAGTCGGGTTTCTAAAGGGACCTTTGTTCAGTAAGCATCCTTCTATTGCTAACATTACTGCAGGCTTACATAAAGGTAGAATGACTTTATTGGTATAAAGTATATATTTGCTAATTACAACGAAAGCATAGGATTATATAGTCAGTTTTTAGGTTGCATTACATTCTTCTGTTCAGTGTAGTCGCAGACTATAGTTTCTAGACAATTTTACTGTCGAAATCAATTGAATATGGGCGTATGAGCTCTGCCAGCCACCCTTTCCCCTTAATTATTAAGGTCCGGTTGGAGGTCTTGTAGTGTTATCGTTTCCATTAAATCAGGGATTGGAGATGCACTTTAAGTCTTGAAGCAAGATTCTGGTGCCGTAGTTCGTCAGTCCTATCTCTTGTTAGTCGTTTTTCTGATATTATATACCTGCGTGCTTACCAATCCCTTTTTTCTCGCAGAGGCCCCGGAGAGTTGATATAGATACGTAACGCTCGATGCATTCGGCAGGTATCCATCGATATGCCACCCAGTAATTTGGATTGGCATAATGTAGCCCACCTGGATTCGTTGCCGTTCTTAGTTGTACACCGAAATGCTTAGCCAAGGTAGTTGTGCGGTTGAATAAAACACCTGTTCCGAGCAGTTTTGTAGTATTGATTACAGCGATAATATCTCCCTCCATATGCTTGAAATCCCACGTGCGGGTAATATTCAAAATACGTATAGGGCTGTCGGACATAGCAATTAGACTCGACGGTTTCACTGTGTTTTCGCAATGATCTCTAAAAGTCTCCAGGTTGATCATTGATGAGTATTGTAAGGTCTTAGCTTCGTAGTCCGGTGGAGTGAGAACTTGATCAGAACAGCGAAATCCAAGCTCCTTACTATGGTGGGTGTGCGAATTCGACTTAAATGCCCGAAATAAGAGTTCAGGAGTATCGAGCTCTTCATACTGGGCATCTATAGGCCTATAAAGAAGAGCGGAAGCAAGCCCGTGCAAAGCGCACATAAGATTTGAGCGACTCAACATTACATCTTTTTTTCTGGCAGCAGTGTTGCGTTGTTCTTCATCATTGGTTTGGGGATAAATTTCTTCACCGTACTGTAGATCGTCAACACTAGTTGGAGGACGTAGGGGAATATTGCCAGAAATTAGGAAGGTCAGATAACTTATAGATGCTATGATAAAGAGCTGATCCTCTAGTAGTCTGCACAGTTCCCTACTTGACTTTTCGAGATCCGTTCTAGCTTTGACTCTGTTGTTGTAGTCCCGAACGACTTGTTTCGCTTGTTCTGTGGGCTCAGTGCCTTCCAAACCTACTAGAACTTTTCTGAAATTTCCGAAAGGTGAAGGCAACCTCAGGCCGAAGCTTCCCCATTTGCATATAGTGACCTTTTCCATAGTTACAGTAAACAAGTGCGCAAACTTGTGTATTGTAACGAAGTTATGAAAAGGGCGAGAAGATTAGTAGAAGGATACGGCCGGGTTGGGTCACAGGCTCACCCGCCATTTATGACTTCTGTTGAGGTCTAATATAGTTAACCAGCACTGTCCAAAATTGGCTGTCGTGAAATGTGCCCCGCACAAGGCTATACGTTATTTGTTTCCGGACCCACTATTATTAAGTTGACGGCAGAGAACACATGATGTACCAAAAACTTAGCACTGGGGAGTGAGTCATATTGTGACTTCTCCTTAACTTCACTCCTAGCTGAAATGTATGTAGGAAGCTGAACCTGATTGTACTGTATTATTGAGAGGGCAAGCAAACTAGACTAAGCTTGTGTTCAATGACAGGCCAGTCGATTTCTAATTTTGGAAAGGGCTTTTCGAAATCGTGTTTACCGCGTTTGGAAGTGGATAAAGTGATAATCGTCTCTTAGTGCTCGTACTGAGGCTCGGGCACTCTTGTCACGGCGTTGACAGACCTACCCGTTGAGATGCCTACTAGGAGAGTGGACCCAAAGTGAGAGTGGACCTAGGGTGTGGGTCCCGCTAGCAAATATCTTCACGACATAACCAAATCTATAGTTGTAGCTCTTCGAGCTACGTCCTGTCTATAGAGCCTGCCTATACTGTTAGGTATCGAGCCAGACCCGACAGCGACCCATTTGTTACAGTGACTGCCCACTGGCAAACTTCACAAGTAAGAGGCGAAAACCTCTGTGGTGCTTCTTCGCGCACAGCACTCGAACTTGTTCAGAAGAAATATGGGGCGGATGTCGCTACAAAATGGAGGACACACTTGGAATCGACAGTAATAGACCGAGGATCAGCTTGGACTGCCTGGGGTCTTCAAGCTCTTCAAAATCCCCAGATCGAGTCAGAGGAAGAAATTAAGTTCGATGCGATTTGGACTCCTACATGTAACGAACGTGCACTTATACCGTTGCGCTAACCTGTAGGCCAAAAGATCAGGCATTGATTGCAGTGGTGGCAATCAACTAAGTGCTCCAAACGCTTTATATAGTGTAGGATCGTAACACTATGTCTCTCCTCTACTGGCTTAGCCCCTAAGCCATCGGTAGAAGAGTCCCCAAGGTGAACCAAGCCTTGTCAAGGAAGCGCTTGTTATGACCCCCAAGGTATCCGC
>Ga0115847_100227_pt1 | contig 14149 bp, 18 predicted proteins | sample InSIn5SAF170_FD_83861 | JGI IMG/M metagenome (GOLD analysis project Ga0115847, IMG submission 83861)
GATTGTGTTTTTCATGCTGCCAGAGGTAGTGGCAGGATACGTCTTTCCGCGCAGCAAGTGGGAGAACAACTTGAGGGCGCATCGTATGCTATGCTGCATTGGTGCGGTAGGCAATTTGATAATGATGATGATCGCAAACTTGGTTGGTTTCGCTGTTGGTGTCGATGGCCTAAAGAGCATCATTCATGGCATATTTAAAGATGCTTCTGGTATGTACTTGTGAATCTATATCATTGTTATACCTACTAACATTTCCAGGTTTGACATTCTTAGCTTTTGCGTGTAGTGCAGTGTTCGTCGGATGTCAGGTCATGTTCGAAATTAGGCAAGGAGAAATGCGGAAAGGCATTTATCTTAAATGCTGATCTCGGGATGATTTAACCATAAAAGCAAAATACAACCAACATGCAAGTTGTCTGTGCTTTCCTTTCCTTTGGTCTTTCGCTTGTGAGCTTGCGATGTTCGTGTTTGAGCCAGATGCCTAAGTATGATATTCTTCTTCGACCACCCGAACGCTTGCTGCCGAATGCTTCTCGGTTACTCAGCAAATTTTTACAGTGCCGGTGCATGTTGTTCAAAATTTTCAAGTTTCTTCTGTGAATTCCGCACGCAATATTGCAAGCTGCTGATTCGGGTTTAGTGTCTTGAGAGCACCTCAACGGGCGCTGCACGAACAAGGATTTCATGCAGCAAAATCTTATCAGATCCGTCGTAGCCCCTGTCAACTATCCTCCTTACACCCAATCACGTTACTTCCTTGCAGCCTCTTTAAGCACGCGAGGGGCATCTCCTCTTGCAATGGTGATGGTTTACGTTATGTCCGGTTCCTCTCCGCAGTCGGCCGAGGGCATCTTTTGCATATAATCGTGTGCTTCTCCTGCTGTATCGTCACATGTTATAAGATCTCTTCTCGTTTGTGCTTGCTGGTGGTTTTATCAGTCATCGTTGCGGTGTTCATTTCAACTTAATATTACTTTGATTCATTATGCCTTCCCTCCAAACAATCCTCGCTCTCCTCCACTTAACATTCAAATACCTACCTTTAGTTCTTCGTACCACGGTTGCACACATCGTTACCCGACCACGTCAATTCAAGAAGCATCTACAAACGTACACACCGTCTTCCACTCCTCAAGACCAGAAAACAGTCCTTGTGATAGGTGGTTCATTCACAGGTTTTCATCTCGTCCATCTGCTCGCGAACTCCCTTCCAACAGGTTACCGCGTCGTATTGATCGAGAAGAACAGCCACTTCAACTACACCTTCAACTTCCCACGCTTCTCCGTCCTAAGCACGGGCAAAGAGGGAAAAGCATTCATCCCCTTTGATGGCCACCTCGCTTCTGCCCCGCAACGGATCTATGAGAGGATTGTAGGTGAAGTCAAAGAACTTCGCGAAGACGAAGCCGAACTCCTCTCGGGTCAAGTCATCAAGTTCAACTATCTAGTCATAGCTACGGGCGCCAAACAGGCACCACCTGCAAAATTGGTCAGCAGTACGAAGAAGGAGGCAAGCGATGAGCTACGTGCTCTTCAGAATGCGATACGCGAGGCCAAGAGTATTGCGCTTGTTGGAGGTGGTGCGGTAGGTGTGCAACTCGCGGGGGATATAAAGACTTTTTACCCGCAGAAAGAGAAGGTTGTGCTCGTGCACTCGAGAGAAACGTTGTTGAATTCCTTTGAGAGTGTAAGACTGCATGAGTATGTTTTGGACAAGTTAGGGAAATTGGGTGTGGAAGTTGTGCTTGGTGAGAGACCTGATTTGGGAGAGAGGAAGGAGGGACAGAGATGGAGTGGTAGGACATTGAAGTTCAAAGGTGGACGAGAAGAGGAATTTGATCTAGTTGTAAGTTTTTGTGCTCGCTTTTTTGACCTCATCTCGGATATACGCCCAGTGAGAGGAAGCTGACTCTGAACTCTACATAGATCCCATGCACAGGCCAAACGCCCAACTCATCTCTACTCACCACACTCTCACCAGAAAGCATCTCGCCCTCCACATACCGTATTCTTGTCAAGCCAACGTTGCAACTCCTCTCGCCCTCGCACTCAGATCCCAAACTCCCGTCACCAACGCTCTTCAGCAATGTCTTCGTCATTGGAGATGTAGCGGAGACGTCGGCACCGAAGATGGCGAGGGCGGGCATGATGCAAGCTGAGGTTGCGTGGGAGAATATCTTAAGTTTAGTTGAAGCTGATGAGAAGGGCTTGAAGAGGGAAGGCGTGAAGTTGAGAACTTACAAGTCTGTCAGAGGTATGGAGGGAATTCTGAAGTTGAGTTTGGGCAAGGTTCGTCGGCTCTTTTCCCATCTTACTCGTCTGATTGGAGAATGCAAAAGAGTGTGTTTGCTGATTGTGTGATACGACAGGATGAGAATGTCACTTTCGTACCGGAGGAATCGGCTACTGGTGGCGGATACTTGTTTCCTGGCAAGTCGGATAATGTTGAGTTGGAGGTTGATCGAACCTGGAAGTATTTTGGCGCGAATTTAGAGGATGCACTCATTACCGAAGATCTGGTAGTTCAGTCGGTCTGATACGACAGTCGTTAACAGGAACAATGATCTAGGCAGGACTGACATTGGTGTCATTACTGAGATGGTAGTAGAACTATTCAGTAGGCATGAATAAAGGTGCTTTACATGATGATATACAAAATTATGTGTCTAAAGTTACATATTTTACAGTTTTATAATAAACATTATTTCGTTTCTGCGGCAGGCTTGTCTTGCGGCATATCAATAGCAGCCCCAGCCTCGCTTTCTTCAGGAATGGGGCTTGTATTACCAAGATATACAACATTCCTCAAACTTCCAAAGGATAAGACATCAGCGATCCTCTTCGTTCCACTAAATAGCATGACAATTCTGTCAATGCCAGCACCCCAACCTCCGGTAGGTGGCAGTGCGCTCTCCAAGGCACTCAGATAGCTCTCGTCCACATAGCCCTCGTTCTCTTCGTCAATAAACTTTCCCTGCTGCACAAATTTGGCTCGTTGTTCGAATGGAGAATTCTCCTCTTCATACATATTGGCAATTTCATGACTCTGAATGAACAGCTCCGCCCTAGCAGATACGAGCTGCTGCGTCTTGGGACATTTGAATGATTTGGCTAGTGGTGCCATACAGGCAGGATGATGAATTATGAATGTTGCAGACGTGCATAAGGGCTCAATATAGATCGACGCCAATCGATCTAGGAGTCGAGGCAGAGTCGGACGTGCGGGAAGTGGATGATTCTGTTGGTTGAAAAGATCGATAAGCCTCTCTGTAGCATCTTCAGCAGCAAGATCAGGGAGTTTTAGACCCATGGCTCCCTCTATGCCGGGAATAAACTCGATGCGATTGAAAGGTGTCGCTACAAGCGATTGATCAAACTCTGGAATCGCTCGTAATGACTTTTCGCGGAGTGATTTGACTTTCGATGCTATGCTGGTAAACAATTCTTCGGTCATACCCATCAAATTCTGGAGATCTGTATAAGACTTATAGAATTCACAAGTAGTGAATTCTGGATTATGAGTTGCATCTAATCCTTCATTTCTGAAAGATGGACCAATCTCAAAAACCCTATCCATGCCACCTATGACCAATCGCTTCAACCATAACTCTGGTGCTATCCGTAGAGCTAGTTCCTTATCTGAAAACTCCGTTGCTACTGTCTTGAAAGACTTTGCAATGGCAACGCTGGCCTTGTCCGTAATTAAAGGAGTCTGAACCTCCAGGAAATTGTCCTTGATGAAGAAGTCTCGCATGCATTGAATGATATGTGATCGTACTCGTAGCCTGTCGGCAACCTCTCGGTTCACAAGCAAATCCACATGACGATTCTTTATTTTAGTTATAGGATCTTCCAACTTCGTAGGCAAGGTCGCCAATGTTGGTGACAACACCGTAGGAAGTTCTCCAACATTGAGCGACAGCTCACCTGTCGTTGTACGATATGGATTCCCCGTTACAGCTAAATATACTATAAGGCATTGCTAAAAATATTTTGACTAGCAAGTACTTACAGATAATATCACCTCTCTGCAACAACTTCAAGAAATTCTTGAAATCCGCCTGTGATACTCCTGCAAAGTTTACCTTTGCCCAATTGCAGACAACTTGCATCTGGACATAATCCTGTACCAGATCTAGAAATGCCAATGACTTTCCAGCCACACGGCAAGATGTCATCCGTCCTCTCAACGTGATTGTGTCTTCTCCGAAGACCTCATTCTTCTTCAGATCTTTGTACTTGCTCAGAAACTCCGCCACAGTCATATCCTGTAAAGTGTTCTGAATACGTGGCCATGACAGAGCTTTTGCCTTGATCAAGGCATTGACGCGTTCCTCAACGACTGTAGCTTCGTGGACAACTTTCAGGCCTGTTGGCGGAGCTTTGGGTTTGACATTCTTGCCAAATTTGATTTTGTGAGCATGAGCACATGTTGAGTTGAAGAATCGTAAGTAAACTCGATCAGGTTTCAAGGGTATCGATTTGAAGAGATAGGGACGAAGAAAGGTAAGGCCATTGGTGGCCACGGGGTTGTTCATTCTGCTCTGAACAGTCAGCACAGCTTCTTAAGCTTAACGTCGAGGCAAAAGAATTCTTTCAGAAGGAATAATATCAGACAGGGTCGGGTTATGATCATTTCACCCGTGAAGGTGTCAGTCGCAACGGTTCTAAGGTTATATGAAGATCATCATGGTATTCCAGACAACGGAATGTGTGCATCCAGGGAAAGCTTGGGAAATACATCTACTTACACCAGAAATGATTGTGGTAAGGTGCAGAATACATCAGAAATAGAGGATTCGTGAGATCATGGAAGAGAAAGCTCAAGAAATGCTTCAGAAAATCATTCTTTAGGGTCCATAAAAGCGTGCAGGGGTGTCGATCAATGCGGCCGCATGAAGCTCCAAAAATCGAATCCATGATAACTTCAACATCATCTACCAAATCATAATCATCATTCAATCACTCTTCGACAAATCAAAACATACCCCTCAATCTCTTTCATACCTTAACATCTAACAACCGTCAATATGTCACTCTTCGGTTACGGCGCCCGCCCCCAGCCAACTTCAGCAGAGAAGATTGCAGCAGCAGAGCAAGAGATGGATCTTGTGACCGACATGTTCAACAAGTATAGCCTCTTTCTTTTATTCCACTTCTCTCTACTTCCTATTTGTTCAACTTATGTCACCTCATTCTAACCGTTCTACTAGACTTCAACAAGCCTGTTTGAAGAAGTGCATTCCAAGAGAATATCGTGAGGGAGAAATCAACAAAGGCGAGGGTGTTTGCATTGATCGATGCGCAAGCAAGTTCTTTGATGTGCAGTTGAAGGTGTCAGAATTATTACAAGCGGAAGCGCAGGCGAAGGGTGCTGGTGGTGGAATGGGTTTTGGGCAGTAAAAGCAGAACAGAAAGGATGGGTGACGGACGATTGTATAATTATTGCATGTACGATTTGAAGTCCGTCTATCGTGCATACGACACAGTTTAATTGGGAAAGGGCTCGAAGTTGCAGTTGGAGTGATCTGAACGTTGTATTATACGATTTACAATATATACAGCCGATTGGAATCGGCATATCCACTCATCATGTCTATATCTACGCCATGTTATGCTGAATGCTACCTGAAAATGCTCAAGATGGTATATCCCATGAACTCCCGCTATTACTATCATGACATCTCTCGATCATTACAATCGCGGCTCCACGATATTTGGACCGGTCCCGATACCTGTCAATTTTCTCACAATCCAATGAGGCCAGCTCTCAATCCTGAGCTGCGTTTCCAGCTCGATCGCTCGAGTCTCTAGATCGAATACTTGTGCTTCATACTGTGCGACACCATCCTCCACATCTTGCACTTTAGAAACTAACCCATTGATCTCATACTCCAGCTTTGCGCCCATGACTTCAATGTCTTTAACGGAGTCAATAGTGTGCGCTCGTTCCTCTCCGAGCAGATCCTGGGAGCTCTGCTTCAGTATCTCGTACTGTTCGATTAATTGATAATAGAGAGCCTGAAGGCTTTCTTGATCTTCAGCCGCTTGCTCGTCCAGATTTTCAATCTCATTGACTTGCTTTTCGACCCATGGGCCTATTTGATCTTGAAGTTCGGCTAACTGCGCAAAAAGATCCTTAGCATCTTCTGCGGCTGCCGACTGTTTCGTCCATGACGACCAAACATCAGTCGTAGCGGCATCATCTTCTATGACACCAATAGGATTCCAGCCAAGAATCACCTCTTCAACATCCGAGAAAGACATCTGACGTGGCCACCGAGCCTCATGAGGATGGTGAGCTATGCTCAGGTTTGTGTCTGCGATACTACGTCGTCTGCGGAGAAGCATATGTAGATTACGCCGATCACGCTCCACATCTAACAGTGGTAGCTCAGGATCTTCTTCACCAGTCGAGTCCCCAATTGAGCCATCTGCAGCTCCCAGATCTCGTCTTATTTCACGCACCTGTGCAGCCCATCTCAAGTCTGCTTCGGCATCTTCCATTTCGGTATTTCGGGGCGGCGACTTCGTCGGTTCTTTGATTAGAGGCACTCCTACGGGTGCCGAGTTCTGTTTCAAGTTTGAAGACACTTGTGCAATTGACTCTTTTGGAACTCCATTTTGATATTCACCAGGTGTGTTCTTCCATGTAAAAGCTTTATTGATCATTACTGGACTGGTAGGCGCTGTTGATGATGCTGCCAACGTTGTCGAACTATTTTCGATCAAGCCAGTATCGCCGACTTGATCAAATCCATAGACATCGTCCTTTGAAGGTCTGCTTACGTGTCCACGCAATCCAACAGCATCCTTAATGCGACCAAGTCCCGATTTAGCGTCGCTCATCTTTCCAGTAACGCTTTTGAAAACAGTCTTACGCAATTCCTTCTCCTTGTCGTTCGGGCTGTCTACAACACTGTTTGCAGATCCAGGTGGTTTCTGCGCATATACTACAGACTGCGGACTGTCGTCTTTGCGTCTCCGGTTCTCCAACTCTTCATCTGGAGGGGCTGATCCTGAACGGCCATGAGACCAAATATAACCTCCTTGATCATCTTTGGTAAATGTGAAATTGGCACCAATATGCTCTGTTCTTTCTGTTGTCCGGCTTCTCCTTGGTTTTCCATACCATAACCATTTTGCTCGTTCTCCATGCGCCAGATCTACAAAATGGTCAAGACTAACTGTCTCGATGTCACCGATACCAGCCTTGTCACCTCTGCCTACCATTCCTAGCACCATTTCACCTCCTTTTCCACTCAGTTCAGCCACAGTTGATTTCACAGCCTTTGGTACGGCCCACCCTTCGCCCGCCGCAGCCTTTGCTGTGACTCTTTGCAGGCGACCAAGTGTGACACGATCTAATCTCCTCGTCCGTTCAATCTTTTGTGCTTTCTGAAAGTATGCTATTCCCCTCTTCAGATTAAACACGTCGAATGCATCCTTCGACACCGGGGCACCATAATAATTCAATCGATTTCGAGAACCAAGAAGTAGACCTAGTAATGCAGCAACAGTAGTTGGACCAAGTATCCCATCTGTAGGCTCAGTATTGTAATACTCAGCTCCAATTTCTGTCCACCAATCACTGATAGCTTTTTCGGTAACATCGCAAAGCATGCCATCTGCATATTCCTGTTCCAGCTTGCCAAATATCATAAGAGCAACTTGACATAGCTTGACCAGTTCTATCACTGCGCCATATAGCGGTATCCGATCACTTGTCCTGTAGAGTTGCAGGAACTTGGCTTGCGTTGCTCCAGCCGGTGCCGAGAGGCTCATCCCGGATCTGCCAGAACAGCCCAATCGTTTTAAGTTCTCGTTGACAATGAAGTCCTCTCGATGACTCCTCACATCCCCGTTTGGCACGGGAATGACCGTTAAAGCGGATGGGAAGCTACTCAGATTCGTAACCATGAGCATTCCCAACGGTGTTTCCTTCGGTCGTGCATGGAATTGTGAGATAGCTTTGAAGTACACACGTAAACGTGGTGACCATGACTCTTCATCCACCGGTACTCCCAAAACCCCCACAGTCACACTATGTTTATCATCTCCCGTGAAAGTTGTGATAACAAAAGTTGGATGTACTCTGGAGCATGCCCATTGTTCGACAATGTATAGTTCGTACCCTTGCAATCGCCCTCGTCGTTCAATCACCACTGTGGCAGAATCCTCTTCAAGGTATCTATGGAATGATCAGCATGGTCCGAGATGATGAGCAATACTTCATACCTAAATGCAACCGGATCTGCGAACACAAAGTGCTTTCGTCGAGGCGTATTTGTTGCTCTGGCGTCACTGGTAGGGCTGGCATGGCCATTGACTTTCGCTATGCTATGTTGCTGCGAAGTTGTTCGAGCAAGGGTAAGCACTTCTTCCTTATGAACATTTGGGTCGTGTCCGTGAGGGAGAAAGCGAGACATAGTTGGATTCTGCTACTGTCTCTCTGGACACTGTGACGTAGTCGGACTGCAGGTTAATCGTACGCAATAAACCATTTCAGCTCTCCTGTGTTCCCAACAATGGATAACGAATCATTCCGGGCGTTCCAATATCACTTTTCACACTGTATTCGTCTCTCATAGAAAGAAAACATTCCAACCCAGTTCTTGCATGAATAGTTGCATGTGATGTCGTGTGGATGTTGACTTGCTGCAGAGTAGGAGCACGCTAAATCACAGGCTAAAGTGGCGGTACAGCAGTCATTGGACAAAGCTGTCCCCGGCATCCAAGGGCTGCTCGGCTTGACCTCCAGTGACCACATCAGGTACGTGCTCTTGGTATTTCACCATAACGTCAACTTAGGACATCTCCAATCCTTGAAGACATTTGCTTCGAGGTCAAACATCGCTCTGATCCATACTGTGACTGGCTCACTATGCAGGAATACACTTCTTCAAGATTCTGGAAATCGGGCTAGTTGGCACTATAGTAGATCACACGAGCCAACAACTACCAACGGGAAGGATAGCAGGTCATGGACGCTCTCCAGATTGAGCTGGCGAAGCTTCGCCGCGATGCAAATCTATCGAAGAGTATAGAAGACGTCGACAGTATCATCGAACAGCTTGAAAGAGCGAGAGAAGCTGTTGTAGCAGGTATTGTCTTGGTGCAATGTGCATAGTTATCGGGTTTCAATCTAACACTTACTTAGATCCAGAATCTGCCGATAGCACACTGCGAAGGTTGCAAACACCTCTGAAGAATGGCTTCAACAAAGTAATCAACGAGGATATGAAGAAGATATATGGCTCGCATAACAAGTACCAGAAGGCGTTGGATAAGGTGGGTTCGTTATGCCATATACGAAATCACTCCTAATGCAACTGTAGGGCTTTCCAGTCAAGCCTTTACCCACAGAATATGATGCACTGGCTTCGCAACCCTCACTCATCAATCGAGCTATTGCTATGCACCTGCTTCGAGAAGGGCAATTCAATGTAGCACAAACATTCATCGAAGAAGCACTAGATCAACCACCCGTACCATCATCTGCACCCACCACGCCAAATCCATTTGCTTCCTTACCAACAAGTGTACAAGAACTCAAACCCAACGAACTTCAAGGGAAGTTTGCAGACATGTACGAAATCCTCAATCAGCTCCAACAACGAAATCTACGTCCTGCGATAGAATGGGCTCGAGCGAATAGTGAAGAACTTGACAGACGAGGGAGTAACTTGGAGTTCGAGCTCAGCAAGCTCCAATACTTGTGGCTTTTTCAAGGCGCCGCGATAAACGGCTTGCCAGATGACATAAACAATGGTCTAGCAGGAGCTCTCGCATATGCTCGCCACTATTTCCCGAACTTTCCAAGTCGACATACAAGCGAAGTGCAGAAGTTGATTACAGCAGTATTGTATCGTTCAAACCTGGCAGAATCGCCATACAGCAAAGTTTTCGACTCCCAAACAGCATGGGAAGAAGTTGCGACATCGTTCACACGTGAATTCTGCTTCTTGCTTGGTCTCTCAGCAGAGTCACCACTATACATCACAGCAACGGCAGGAGCAATCGCTTTACCAACATTGCTAAAACTGGCCTCCATTGTCAAAGAGAAACGCACGGAGTGGACCACGCAGAATGAGCTGCCAGTTGAAATCGCATTGCCCAAGAGCATGATTTACCACGCTATTTTTGTCTGTCCTGTCAGTAAAGAACAGACGACGGAAGAGAACCCCCCTATGATGATGCCTTGTGGCCACGTAGTAGCCAAAGAAAGTTTGCAGAAGTTATCGAAAGGAGGGAGGTTTAAATGTCCTTATTGCCCGAACGAGAGTCATACAAGGGACGCGAAGCAGATTACTTTGTAACATCGCAGGGTCATGGACAAAGCAGTTTGGGGATAGAAACGAATACACGATCGTGCGAGATAGATATCTCGTGACTATCGGATGCTAGTCGGTGTTCATGGGTTTATACAATATGCGTTATGATGCAGTATGCTCAAGGGAGTTCTGGTTACGGATATCATGATTGCATCTGGTGGCGTAGAGGCAAGTGGGCGTTAGGACATCTCACACGTGCGATTTAGGATATAGAGAACAATTCATCAATAGATATGGAGTTATAGCAATATTCATATTGTGCACACCGTTTCAAGCTTTGGATCTGAGCGGACCTCGGTCAAGTTGTGAGAGAATGCCTTGAAACCATAGCTTAGGTCTATCTCCTGAACTCCATATCAAAATCAAAATCGTACAACATCATGGAATAGAACTGGTATCAACAGCGTCGGCGCCCTTGTTCTCCCCTTTATCGCCAACTTTGGCCTCATCCTCTGTCTTCCCATCTACATCAGTAAGCACAACATCTGTATCCTCTTCTTTCTTCTCCTTGACATCCTCCTTGATACGTTTCTCAGGCCCACTCTTGTCCTCCTCTGCACCTCGTTTCGGCGTCTTATTACCTTCTTCCATATCAACATCACCCTCATCTTCCTGCTTCGTCTCGTCTTGATCGTTTGCGCCCTCGGCTCTTCGACCTACGGCAGCTTCCACGTTGATCCCGTGTAATGCCACGTTCGGTCCTCTAACTTGAGAAGTCGTGCCTTCCTGTGGTCCCAAATCTTCCATGCCTACTTCTTCTGGTCCTCTAGCATGTGGTACTTCATCTTCTTCGTCTTTCAACTGATGAGCGGGAACCACACCTGCCTTCTGCTCCTGTCGCAATAACTCGCCCTGAGTGATTCCACCTTCAGCTCTCAATGCAGCTGCAGTATCTTCTATGACGCCATCTTTATTCTCTCGTGGTGAGGAGATACCATTGATGGACACGGAGACAGTCTCCACTCCTCCTGGTCCGTTTGGTCCGTCAATTGTCTCGGTGCTCTCGGTCTTCACTTCACCTTCTAACGGTGAGTGCGTACCATTCGCTTTTGTAAGCCATGAGATGGGCGTAAGGAGTGCGCCTCCAAGACTCTCATCACTTCCTAGTCCTCCCCCTACGGCTGGGTTGCCCCATGATATTGAGAGCGGATCAGCGCCACCTGGCAATTTGCCGTTACTAAGTACGCTTGCCGCAGCAGTTGGATCTGGGATCGCGGGTGGGAGCGGAAACACGTGTGCACCTGAACTGACGTGAACGACTCTATCGAGGGCGTGTAGGTAGGAGGGGAGAGATCTGTAATGCTCGCGAGGGTTCAAAAGAAGCTCGGCGAGGCGTTGAATGGTATGTGGTGGATGTGTGGAGAATAGGGAAGTGAGCGTGGTAGTTATTGAGTTGATGAGGACAAGAATTTGAGGTGGGAGGGTAGCTGTTCGAGTGTTTGGTGTTGCGTTTTCCTTATTTACTGACGTACTCGAGGACTGTGTTGAAGGCTGTGACGCTGTAGTGTCTTGTGTCGTGATTTGCGAGGCAGGACGTAATAGATCTTGTGGGACGTTAGGCTTCGGAAAGTCTTCATCAATGATCTGTACTTGTGTCAGTATATTGGAAGAGCATGGTGGGGTGAAAGCATACCTTTTCTAATCGAGATAGCAAACGAGGTAGTAAACCTGGCCATTGCTCACTGATTGTATTAGCGATGTTTTCATAACGGAGCAGTTTGGTTTACTAGTCCATTGAGCCCCCTTGGGCGAGCACTCGAAGCACTTCATCATCTGTGTCTACTTCCATTTTACGTTTTATGACGTTTGTAGGCTGGATTTCGAAGGGCGACGTCGGCACGCGCTCGAGACTCGTGGTCACGTTTTGGCGCTAAGCCGCCCTCTCAGACGTACCAATTCTGTGGAACATCCATTTCACAAGCACTTTAACATCTGTCCCTGTGTGACGGAACGCAGTCATAGTTTCTGCATCATTAGTCTCGCCTACTCGAATCTATGAAGTAATCGTGGACGTATTACTATTCTTCATCTACCTTTCTCGCATTAAATCAGTGCAGAACGAGGAAAAGCATCGTGGCCATCATGCTATCAGTCATTCTCTTGCTGCCGCTAAGTACCAGTCCCGTGGTTGCACTCTTTTTTTGAGGTGACAATCAAAATACCTATTATTTGGAGGGTTTAAGTTGGTCTTTCATAATTGTTAAGAGTATGAACCTAACATATACAATCTGATCGTACTAAGAATCTATGATTCTGGTCTTATTCCATGCATAGATTACGTACTTGGCAGCATATGTTGGCGTAATTTCAGGATACTGTATTTCTTGAACTTCAGCTACTACTTTGTAGTATAACCGTCACGTGAGGAAAACCTTGTGGCGCACAGATATCCCTATTTGATGAGAGAAGGCATTGTAAAGAAATTGATAGAGGTAGAGAAGAGGCGCGAAAAGGAGGAAGAATTGAAGTGAAAGTTGGCTATGATGGGTAGATACTCGGCTGGGTGTCGTTGGATCAAGCGGGAGGGTGGGTATCGGTGTGCTGGAAGATCACATTTTATGTCTATTGCGGAACTGTACGGAAAATAGGTTGTCGTTGGAACGATTGGAAAAGTGTGTATGCCAGAAGTTGCTGATGGACTGATGCCTGGCATGCATGGTCACAAGTGATAGGGCCTTCCATTCTGTTCCACAAAGGTTTTTCTTACTACTTCGAGTCGACATCTCTCTTCATCATCAATATCTAGACAGCGATACTGTAGCTGGTCCGGCACGTGAGACGACACATACGGGAGCGATGATGAAACTCATCTTACAGGACACCTCAGAGATGTTGACACTGAGAGATCTGTATTCCTGGTATTTCAGGACGAGGATGGGGACAGAGCCTGTCCGCTTGAGTATTTTCTTGTGAATGATATCCGATATTACTAATGACGTTCTGATATAGCATCTATACACGTTCACTAGTTCGACTAATCGGTGCAGTATTCACGCTGAGTCCTTAGAGCGAAGACTGTCCTGGTTATACCGCATGTCTTGTATAAGCAGGCACACGGTCATCTTCCGTATACGGCGGCGGCAAACTATCTTCGCTATCTCTCCGTCTACCCGTTGTCAAGCTCACCGCTTCTGGAGAGGTCTGTTCCGAATCTGCAACAGACGTGCGGCCAGTCAATTCAACACGACTTTGTGACCGCGGTTTCTTCGCTGCCTTTCTCCTTTGCCGTTTTGTCATCCACCACCAGATCACGATGATAATGCTGATTATGGAGAGACTGACTGTCACGCCCACAATGATTTTCAAACGACTGCTAGATGGTTTGTTGGGCACACATGTCTTCGTACCGCACAGTGATTTGCCCCAACATTTAGGGTTATACGTTCTGCCCCCCCATCCATTCTGCACACGGTCCCAAGCTGCATTTGCATTGACGCAATCGAGTAGGCCGTTTCCTGGACTGTTTGCTGGAAGCTCATTGACAAGCTCTAAGCTGTAGATGGAGGTAAGCTCTGGAAGAGAGAGGCTTATACCCGGGTTAATCATTAGCCCTGACGCGAATGCTGATCTGTTTTAAGAAGTGCTTACTCAAGAATTCTTCCTGTAACTTTGATGTTTTCCGAGTAATACAGAAGAGGAAGCGTGATACTAGCAGCTTCTTTTAGGTCAATCCAGAGAAGCCCTGCAGCGCGTTTGAGATTAGAAAAGGTATGCTTTCACCCCACCATGCTCTTCCAATATACTGACACAAGTACAGATCATTGATGAAGACTTTCCGAAGCCTAACGTCCCACAAGATCTATTACGTCCTGCCT
>Ga0115847_100228_pt1 | contig 14145 bp, 18 predicted proteins | sample InSIn5SAF170_FD_83861 | JGI IMG/M metagenome (GOLD analysis project Ga0115847, IMG submission 83861)
TACGGAGGCTGAACCCGCAGATTGTCCAAACAGTGTCAATCTAGACATATCACCACCGAAAGCAGCAATATTGTCTCTCACCCATTCAATAGCCATTCGCTGGTCGAGGAAACCTGGGTTGATGAAGAATATAGAGAGATGGTCATGAAGACAGAATAACTCTCGAGTCTAGAGAGGAGTGGCTGCACATAAACATGTGGTACTGATTTACAGGCGCGTGTGGGTAACATGCTTTGTTATGTGCAACATAAAAATTTGACTCATGTACTGCTCAAAGGGTTGTTAAAAGGATTCAGTAAGTAGGTGAAAGTAACACAAATCACAAACTTGTGGGGTCATTCGTCAAGAGCATCTATAAGGTCCTGTGCTTGTAACAATCCCCTTCGACTGTATCTCCCCTGTGTCACCAATAATTGGTCATAGCAATGACTGATGTGTTACCAACAGATATCCAGATATCGGTTGGGACAGACTGTTCAGGATCTGCACCTCGCGAAATGGAAGCATCAGTTGCACCGTTATGTTTCTTGTCACATCTGGTCCACCCTCCTGGATTCTCCAAGAAGTAGCACACTTCTAGGACAAGGTAAACGCACAGACACTAATGGTTGGAGAAAATCGCACTTCTTATGTTTACATATTATCCGCTATGTGTTACAGTAAAGGGACACCAGTTTGAGATTTCTAATATTTCTTGACTCTAATCAATGCCTCACACAATCCTATCATCTAGCATCGCTTCCATGCCTAGCCCACAGCCGATCTGCGTTTGAAAAGACGGCATTGACAGTGCTGAACCTTAGGTGAAATTCACAACTGATAAACGAGCATGTAATTATCTGTTAGAAGCGACGATATCGCACATTAGACAATGTATATTCGGTCATTATATGCACAACCCGTAGACAAATAGTACGATAGAATACTTCTTATTGCTACTCACTGTACCTGCGCCATCTTATTGTCTAAATGCTTGTATTACATTGTAAGTGACATGACGATGTCAGACATTGAGAACATAAAGATATTATCGTCTTTCATGATCGATGATCTGCATTGTGTCACAGGTTTGGGTAGGAGAGTTTCGTCCTGCAACAATAAATCTGTTGAGATCCCGCTTGTTCACAGGTGGTTGTTGTTATTGTTAATGGCATAAGAAAAGAAATGCAAACATCAACAGGCGCAATGAGAGCTCTCTATTTCATTTTGATCCTTGGGCTCCCAGTCTGCCACGGAATTCATACCAGCCGAATCATCAAGACATCTAGCGGACTAGTGTTTGGCCATGCTGGAACCACTAGGTCTGAAGTTTCAGCATATCTTGGTATCCCTTTCGCGCTCCCTCCAGTTGGTCCTCTGAGATTCATGCCTCCAGAGAAGTATCTTAGCAAAAAACTCATCAACAACACTAGAATTGTAAGGTATGTCCTTCAGTATACTTGGACTGGCACTCACGCTTGTTTCTCAGGGATACGCTTGTCCAGCAAATATACCCTTTGCACCCCGTGGTAATGATCTCAACAACTATAACACAACGCTTGCGAAGTTGACCGCGCAAGGATTTGCGACACTTTCAGACCTCTTTCAAACTACCGACACTTTTAGTGAAGACTGCTTGACTCTCAATGTTTGGGTTCCTAAAGGTGGAGAATCTGGCAAAGCAGTGATAATATATATTTACGGAGGTAGTTATACAAGTGGAAGTACTCAAATAGGCTATTATGATGGTCAAAATCTTGCAGCAGAACAAGATGTTATTGTTGTTACCTTCAAGTAAGTGGTTTGGAACTCCTTTGACGGAAAGCCATTTCTGAGAACCATCCTTTAGCTACCGAATCGATATCCTTGGATTTCATGGTGATCCAGAATCTGAAAATCATAACCCAGGTTTCCTCGACCAGCGAATGGCTATTGAATGGGTGAGAGACAATATTGCTGCTTTCGGTGGTGATATGTCTAGATTGACACTGTTTGGACAATCTGCGGGTTCAGCCTCCGTAGACCACTATGCCTATTCATATGCTTCTGACCCTGTTGTCTCCGGCTTGATCATGGATTCCGGTGCTGCTGGATTTGGAAAACGACTTCCACTGAATAATGCCGAAGCCTGGTATAACGTATCTGACAGCCTAGCTTGCGGTACAAATTTCACAAACAAGAGTGCGGAAATCCTCGCTTGCCTTCAACAGAAGGACATAAAAGAGTTGTTTACGGCAATAGGATCAAATAGATTTCAGCCATCAGTTGACGGTATCACGGGATTCGGTAACTACCCAGAATTATCGAGAGCCGGAAACTTTGCCCGGCTTCCTATTTTGACTGGAAACAACGACTTTGAGGCAGGTTCATACATTCCTGTTTCTGCTCTATTTGGCATTACCGAAGACTATACACACTGGGTGGATCTCACGAATACGGAGTTCTCCTGCCCAGCAGGTGCAAGAGCAAATGTTAGCGCTTTACATGGCCTCCCAGTCTGGCGTTACCGGTGGTTTGGGAACTTTCCCAATACCCGCCTTTTCACAGAACCCGATAGTGGGGCCTGGCATTTTTCTGAGATTCCCTTCATTTTTGATACACTTCCTACTGGACCAGGGATTCCACCAGATACGGAGGCGGAAATTTCAATCCGGCAATACGTACAAGGAGCATGGGCAGCTTTTGCAAAGTGCCCTCAGACAGGGTTGACCCATTATAGGGGTGGATGGCCTCAGTATTCACCTTTTCAGCCATCATTGATTCGACTGGCTTTCAATAATGTCACGGGCATAAACATCGCAATTTCAGGGACATATGATAATGCTTGTCAAACGACATTCCCAATAGAACAAAACGCTTGTGCAAGACATTGAGGTCGATATTCTATGGACTCTAACCAATCTTCCCCATTTTATGCTTGTGTTAAGAATGCTTCTTAGGTAATTTGATGTTTTCAGCGTTTGTGACTACAGTAGAGAGGCGCAAGGACTGTGGGTTTGGATCTGGGAATATTCATGTAGTTCTCCTTGTAACCGAACTTACAATCGTAAAGTTTTTGACAGAAATTTGACTTGAAATAGAAACAGCGTTAACATACGCTGATATGTCATTTCATTCTACCATTTGAAGTATAGTCTTAAGTATCCGCTATATTGCGACCATCTGTAATGGTCAAATGATTGACAACCGTGAAATGTGATAAAAGTGCTTCTATGTGTACTTGGAGAAAGAGACATACTGTTGAGCCCGTCAATAGCTTTCAACAACAAAACGAGACACTTTTGGCGTTGGAAAATCACGCATATAGTCATTTATACTGTCTATTGAAGAGCGAGTATTTTCTGCAATGGAGGCGTTACCGCCCGATTAGAGAAAAGTCAGATGATGCAAAGAAAGCATTCATTCCAATAGCCGTGAAGAACCGACATATTTATACATGATACTCGTAATTATGAGCAAATGCTCACAGGCATCTCGTTCATGAGATGATCAGCTTGGTGTCACGTTCCTCCAATCTCGATGTCTAGAAAATTGATTTATTGGGTCGCTTTCATGGGGACTAGACGATTTCGTCACCCACTGCGCCATCTTCCCAATCACTTAAAGGGAAGAACTCGACAACTTCAGGGGGTTTGGTCTCGTTCCCGACTACACTGCCTCCATATGTGAGGTAACCTTCTACACCCGGTCTATCAATCCTTCCAAGTATCTCAGTTTGATTTCCCATAACCCAGGCCTAGAAGTAAATTAATAAATTTCTGTGTTGGAAAATGTCTAAGCTCTCGACAGCATGAAAGGCTTACCGTATTCATGCCCCAGACCATATGAGGTAGGAGATGGCAGTGAATCATCCAAACACCTGGGTGATCGATCCTAAGTCTCCAAGCTCTCCACGCTGAGATTGTTCCATTCAATGCTTTTCCGCTGTACCTCCATAAATTTGTTGTACTGGATCTAGATTAGTATCCATAGCGTCGTGGAAAATTAATATAACAACCAAGAGGAGGGTATCAAGCCTTTCAGATCATGATGAGTGCTCAAGGAAGTAAGTGTTGTAGAGACTTACTCTCTCTTAACAGGATGTCCTATAGAGGTTCGCCATCGGGCTTCATTCGCAGCAGTATTGTATTCGCCCTCTCCTGATCCCAGATCCCAATAATGGGCGCCATGAGCGTGCCATGGATGTGTTTCCGTCCCATTGCCTTCAGAGCCAGTGCCCTGAATTATTATATCAATCACTTCCCCCATGACTGCAGGAAAAGCAAGAGTAATTGGATCCAACCCATCATTCAGAAGAGCGCGTTCCATGGACGGCCAATTAGAACCACCGTCCCTGTAGAGCCTAACCAGATAAGGATCCGGCACAAGACCCTCGTTCCAGGTATAACCGTTTATCTTGTAGAGCAAGGCACCATTTGGAAGAGACAAATGTGATGTGATTTTAACAGTTCTTGTCACTTCTTTTGCGGTAGGAAAGTTAAGTGCTCCAAGTGAGGCATTCGGGAAGGCCGAGTTGTTATACGGTCGGAGAGAATACTCAAGCCAGTAAGGATCTGTTGGCGGCAATGTGAGAGGTGAACACTTAGGCGGATAGAATGAAGGAGTTGATAGAGCTGTTGAGGCACCGTAGTTGATGACTGCGAATGATTGCGTGACTCCACCAAAATCTCGACTCTCCAGTTGCAGATGGTAGTATTGTTTCTCCGGGTGTTCGTGGGTATGTAGGAGGAAACTAAATCTTTGGCCCGGACCGACATACATGACTGAGGTATTGTGTTTCTCTGTATAGGCGCTACTCTTGTCAATCGAACTGAAAGCAAACTTGATAGTAGACTCACCCGTCAGCCTCGATTACTTCGAGATCCTCATGGCCTTCGATACCAAGCACGTTGAAAGATAATCCGGAGCCGCCAATCAATCTCATTCTATAAGTTTTCCCCGGCTCAACATTGATAATCGACAATGAGTCGTTGCAAGGCGTCCCAGGATCTGTTATACCACCTCCTTTTCCATTTATGAGTACCATTTCTTGAGCTCGCTCGTAAGCCATTGGGACAGCCAGTAACGCCGCCTCTATATAGGAATCATTGTCGGGGAATACATCTTGCACGAAGATGATACGTTCACCGTCATACTGATAGGGCGGCTCACCCTCCTCCTCAATCTGTATTAAATAGTGTTACGCGTTGAACATATTGTTAAGTGCCTGAACAGAGCTGCTTGCGGTAAAATGAATGTACTTACAATCAATGGGCCTGTTGCAGAGGTGGCTTGCCAACCCACGTGCGAATGGTAGAAGTATGTTCCTGCCATACCAATTGGGACGTGAAGTTCATAGTCAAAGAAATGCCCGGGGGGGACTGGCCATTGGGCGGCTTGAGGAGTACCATCCGAAAAGGGGGCTGTTGCCATGGTAAGGCCATGCCAGTGCTGGGTAATGTTGACCTCAATCAGCTTTTTGAGTTTCTATATGTTTTTGCGATCTATCCTTACAGGCAGATCAGAGAGAACAAAGAAAAATGTGAGAATGAGTCAACTAGATTATGTTTGCACTTACCATGGTGAGGTTTTGATGAGGAATATCATTATAAACTCTAATCCACACAGTCTTGCCTTCTGTAAATCTGAGTTTAGGTCCTGGACTGGTGCCATTAACTACCAAAATATCTTTCACTGGTACGCAGGATTGTTTTCTTTCCACCTCGGTCACGCGAAGAACTGCATCTGGGATGAAGTTTTCGTCATGGGTTACCGCAAATGTAATTCCGACTAGCCCTCCTATAAGGGACAAGACACATGGTAAGAGTAAGCGCATTTTCATCTTTGATTGATAGGTATCTGACAGAATCCAGAATAATCTGAGGAGGAGAGGGACGTAATGAAAAGATAACAAAGCATTTATGTCCTCCAGCTGTGCTATAAGTAGCACAAATATTCTGTACGAATATGGCATTGTCCTTAGAGGCAATGTAACTCATGAAAGTCTTGATCACCTCTGTGTTATTTGTCTCGTCATGAGTTCTCTGCATGTGTTCTGGTATCATGACATTAATTGTGTGATACACTGGGCGAAGGAGCTAACAAGATGGGACAGGAAGCCAAGACGCTGTTGAGAGTCATAGGTAGAGTGTGTGTTCAATTATCACTTTGTTTTGCCGATCCAAGTTCGCGTATTACAATCTTGGAGGAGAGGCAATATCTGCAGAAAAGCACATTCAAGAATTAGGTTATTATAGATACCACGCGAAAGTCCTACCAACTATTGACAGTAGATGTGAACATGTAATTCGATGAACTAGGCAGAGATCTCTACACACGTTCATTTGGAAGCATTTTATGACCTACTCTTACCTCTCCGCTTACTAGAGCTTTCGCAATGACGCATCAATTATAAGGATCATCAAATAACAATCCGTTACGTATGGGCAAGACGACAGTACGACCATGATGGATCTTCAAAGATTCAATGTTACGCTTGCAATCTCGGATCGAATCTGTTCCATGGCCTGTGGCTTTAGATAATTGTAGCACATGCACATGATGACCACAATGAAATCTGTTTGCTTTTGTTCACGATATCTGGGTAAAGTCCAGGTATTGTTTGTGAAGAATTAGCTCTCATTCTGAGATTTAGAGTCTGGTCTAGCTTGAGTTCTGGATCGAGTCTTAGATGGTGATTAGGAAAGATCGAATTGTCATTCGTTATACAATTTTCCAATGATAAGAATCAGTTGCCAAGAATCTTGTAACAGTTTAAGAAGGAACAAGGTTGTTGGGGAATACATCAGTAAGTTTCGGAGGCCAATAAACAAACTCATGTATGTTCTTTCTAAGTATCAACTTATCAGTGGCTTATGTTATTGGATTCAGAGTGAGTAAACATGTTTGGTCCAGTGGTCGTGTAGAAATTGCCTGGTCATATAAGTCCATGCTACCATCCATTTCTGCTGCAATTCGCGTCGAGTATCGAGAGTAAAGCTCACGAAGCAGGTATTTCATCTCGATCATTGCAAGGCTAGCTCCTGTTAGTGATTTATACAACACATGACAATCTCGACTCTCGTAGGACTGTGAGTCTTACTGTCTACCTGTACAGGATCGTCCACCAGCCCCAAATGTGAAAAACAACCTGTTCATATCAACGATAGATCTCGTATCAAGCCACCTCTCTGGTAGAAATTGGTTACCATTGTGAAACACATAGGAGTTCAATCTATGAACACTCCAAGCTTGACAACTGACGATCGTCCCTGCGGGAATGTAATGTCCGTCAATGTTTCGACCAGGAGGAGGGACGCAGCGTGGCTGTGACATTGGAATTGGTGGGAAGCATCTCAGCCCTTCCTTTATCACTGCTTCAAGATATGGTAGTTCACCAATATTTTTGTGTTTACTACTCAATATCTCCGCAATTAGTTGATCTTGCAAATGGTAGCTTTCAGGCTTAGACAATTGATATACTAAGAAGCATAGAGCATCACCAGTTGTATCGATACCTGCGGCGAGATGGTTCATGCATTCTGCGGCAACTTGACTTTGTGAGAAGTTTGCGATGCTGTCTTTGAGCTTATATGCTACAGAGTGTTTTCCGGAATCGCTATGTTCGCAAGCCTTGATTACATACTGGCCGATTCGTGATGACGCCTTGAAATTGAGAATGTTCTCGATCCAGCCTGTCAAAATAGGCCAGTGAAATCGACACAACTTTACTACAAACGTGTCAGGAATGTACACAGAGAAAAAAAGCGTCTGCGGACTCTTCAAAGTATCACCATAAGAATACTCCTGCATGAGACTACGATCCGTTCCATCAATGGAACTAGTTTCGTAAGGATGGAGTAAATGGAACGAAGCGCAATCCATAGCATAACAATGTAGGAGGACCTAAGCTCGTCAGCTTCGCGCAAGCAAAACACGGATTTGGCAAAGTACGTAGAAATCAACTGCCTGATTTCCTGCATTCTTGCATTGCCTTAGGAACGCTTGCACTCGTTCTTGTATGCCGTTCATAACATCATCGTGCATAATGCTTGTATTGGTATACGCTGGTGCAATATGACGTTTAATCTGGTCATGCTAGTTTGTCTGTCAATTACAGAAGTTTTTAGTCGCCTGAACTGGCCACTCACTTTCCGCTTCTCAAGTGTTGAAAACATTGTCCTTGTGCCTTTTAAACAACTTTGTACTTTAACTCAATTTGGCTATGATTACACACCTCGTTTCGTACTGCATGAACAACTCATAGAACTTCGTCTTGTCGTATCCACTGCCGCCACTCTGGTAAATCTCCTTCAAGGCTTCGAGGGAGGTGAAAGAGGCTTCATTAGGCCCCAATCGCACGACAGGTCCAAAGGTCTTGTGAAGCTCATGGATGTACATTCGTCGTTGGGCAGTAAATTCTTTGTAGATAAGGTACACGTCGGAAAACAGTGTGTACCATGGCCCAGGAAGTCTCGCTAGAGGAGCAATGGTTGCTCGATAGATAACAACACTTAGGACGCCTATCCCAATCGCTGCGAGACAGAAATCCCAGACCCAGGGTACCATTTTGCCAAAGGGGATCTTGGGAACCACCAGTGTTCGATAAGTTTAAAGTATTCGTGCAAATAAGATTTTACGTCAAGCAAACTTCTGATAAGATGGGTGGGGGGCATTCCCTCGGTACACGCTGATGGTATTCACTGAAATCTATAGCAGTTCATTAACTTGCTACAGTACGCCGAGGAAAGCGGAAGACTTCCTGTTACAAGCTCTTCCACTTTCAAAGGGATAGATGAATTTGAGCTACAGCCTGCTCAATGCGCTGCGCGGACCGTTACACATTCTCGCCCTACATTGGACACTCACAACATGATATCAAAGCTCGGCAGTATCACCTCAACAGATAATGTGTTGCACAACAGTGATGTGTGACAGTTAAATGGACTACCACCTGAAACTAGGAAAGGCAAATGTGGGTGCTGTTATGTTGTGAAAGCCTCGCTTTCGTTTAAAAAAACCCCCTGCAGTGGTTCAATAGTCGATCGGCATTGAGTGGCAGGTAAAAGGGTAAGAACTCGTCCCCCTTATGATTTCGCAAGTCAATCTAGATAACTTGACATTCGATACAAGCTTCTGGTTCACTTCCTCGCCAGATCTTCCTAATCTGTAATCCATTTCCGGCAAGCAATTGCCTCCACTCAGTTTCATTTCTCTCCATCCCTCCCATCGGAAACATTGTGATATCCATAATCGCCTGTTGCATCGTTATGTTTGAGTCTGGAAGCACCACATCAACCAACAGCAGCTTACTCCTCGGTTGCGTCTTGAGTATTGGAACAATTTGTTTCAGCAGAGTACTGCAATCCTCATCACTCCAATTGTGAAAAATGTGACGATAATGATAAATAAAGGCGTTCTTGATAGGCTGTGGAGTGAACATGTCGTAGGTCATAAAGTTCACCCCTGCTGGGGGAGTCGATACCGCTTCGAATGTTGAGGCCAAATCTTGCACAATGAACTGCCCTTTGATATGCGGATTACTCTGTTGGATCTGCTGCACTGCATGTGCCAAATAGTCAGTGTCATAATAATTAACGCATTGGATTCCAAAGAGATAGGTTGCGCACTTGTCTCGAAAGCAAGGTATCAGAAAATCTCATGTTGATGAATATAATGAGAGTCTCCTTACCTATATGGCCTCGGCCCCCGCCAACGTCCACAATTGCGACATCTTCATCTTTCAGATCTAAACTCGCCAACTCGATGGACCAAGGATAAGCGTTAAGAGAATTGTGTGTAGTAACCCCTGCAACCATGTTGAGGGCTCGATCAGGGTGAGAGCCCATCCATGTCCAGAGTTCTTCTCCATTAGCCCATTGAAAGATCGTGCCGGTCTTCTTGTTTGGCGCTCTATATCCCTTCTCGGCCAAAGTTCTGGGCATTGCCATTATTGACGGCAGGAGATCGTAAAAAACAAAATTGTTGAATGCTCGGTGGTCTGGATGCAGATATGGTTTCCCAAGCGAGGTAAGAGCAAAATTCTGAACTCCATGGTCGAAAGACTCAACAAACAAATTCGCCGCTGTAAGTTGACGAAACGTTCGGACTTCCGCTTGTCAACGAGAACGTCATGGAGGGCTGGTTAGTCAAGAGTGCTGCTTACTGATGATTGTTTCCTCCGCTTGGGTGAGTTTTACAATCTCTGGTAAAGAAACTACTCTGTCTCCTTCGAAATCTTTCCAAAGATTAAGTTGTGACAGTATCTCAATGGCGACACTGACATTGACCTATATTTGTAAGTCAATGAGACAATGCAAGTCATGGTTCGTCTTCCTAATCTTGTAATAATCGTTGACTTACTTGGAAGATCCGGGGCCAAACAGCATCATTTGGTTCATCTAGTAACTCGACGAGTTTGCGCGCTTCATGTTGAAGTTTCTTACGAGAAGATATGAAGTCTCCTTGACACGCAGTCGTTGTTGCAAAGTCAACGGCTGCATTCTTGATGTTATCGATTTGAACCGCGATTTCTGATTGAGGGGTATACGCAGTCGACATATTGTACATGCAATCTACGATTTTCGAGTGACCCAAATTCAGATACAAGACGGGTCTGATCGCAGGTGTGGTGCTAAGTACTAGTCATCAGTAGCAGTGAGAATGAAACATCATTAATGGACGCCACAGTAAACCTTGGTAAACAAGAAAGAGTTATAGAGTAAACTGATACCCAATCCACTCCAGCTAGTTGATAGTTAACATAAACATACTCGGGTTAACATCCCTGATGGGCAAAACATACTAGGAAGCCGTTGAGCCTAACTTCAGTGTGATTTCATTTAGCATTTTGGACCATCATAAGCCCTCTTAGTACGAATTTTTCATGTTGTCGTCCTTTATGCACTAATCAGTGGGAACATCTGCAAGCCTATCATCTTAACTTCCGCATCGTAGCATATTTGGCGGAAATGCCACAAACAAGCGTAGGTTCTACGATTGTTACCCTGAAAGTTGTAGCAAGCCCTACTTGACAGGTTAGATCTGTGGAGTCATACCCAACAATGGTAGCAAAATTTGGCGTTTTACGGCAGTAGTTATGTGTCCCCTGAATCAGTCGATATTTAATGAGACGAACGAAATGAAACTGGAAAATCTCGAACCAATACTACCTGAATAGTGCAAAACATGGGTACGTGCAGATATCTCCTAGAATGTGGAACGTCAGAGTGTATCACCTTTCCGCGTTGATGAGTATTGTATAATAGTGTCACTACCCGGAGGTTACACTTAACAGAGGTATTGTGAGACTTTAACGCCTAAGGGCAATACTCTGTATGTAAGGGTGTACGTGTCACAAATCCTGTGCAGAACATACTCTGTTTGTGTTGCCGACTTTTCATGAAGAAGAGATGGTTGGCAAGGCGAGGAGTCAACTTCAGAATACATTGTTTCAATCAAGCCACAATCTCTTGCCATCAAAGTCGCCCATTGAACAAGCATCGTTCTTTTTGCGGTGTAACCACACACATCAAAGTCTTCCAGACACCTGATTCCCCGCAGATTCAGCGACGGCGTCAAAAACTTCCAACTCATCATGTCATCTCTCTGAGCCCAATATGGACAAAGCAGAAGACAATGCGCAGCATAAAGCGATAAAAACTCAGCTGCAAAATGTCACTGCTGCCGTCAACAGATACCTTGTCGCGTTCGAAGAGAACTCCTTATCGAAAGATTTAGCACTAGTGGGACGACTATCCCAGAGTCATGTGTCGATGATTGAGAACGTCAAGCAGTTACAAAGTGCAATTTATGGGCCGTTGAATATGGTCTTGTTGCATTATGAAGAGGCAAGTGATCAACATTGAGTTCTTCGGTAGAGGTTCATAGCAGTCAGGGCTGATACAGCATGATGCGAGCAGTGTCTTCGATCAAGCGCGCTTAGAACATTGTTGGAGATGGGTGTTTTTGATAGCATACCAGTCAATGGTAGACAGATTTCGGCTACAGAGCTAGCGAAGAAGCTTGAGGTGGACAGGGACCTTCTCGGTTTGTGACGGTCAAGCGTATGAGCAATACGCATAGCTGAATACTTCTCAGTACGTCTGATGCGTGTGGTCATACCAATATTCTTCGAAGAACCACAGCCAGAAGTGTACACCCACACACTGAACTCGAGAATCTACCTGGAACCTTCCGTGAGGGCCAATTTCAAAATGATGTAAGAGCATCCTGGTGTCTTCAAAAAGCGAACTAGTTAAATCTAAGTCTCAACAGGTATGACGAGATCTGTGTTGCGAGCGTGAAGATGTCCGAGTTTTTTCAGAAATACGGGTACTTTAACCCTAGCTCTCGCCATAGCAACCCTTACACGTACGCTCACAATACTCAAGGTCTATCCATCTTCGAGTTCATTCTGCAGGATACCGTCCGCTTCCGGAACTTCAATGAAGCGATGAAAGCTCGGTCTTCCCAAACCTTACTTCCATACGACTTATTCCCGTTCAAAGACAGATTGATGAATACGAAAACTACAGAAGAGACTGTTTTGCTGGTAGACATTGGCAGTGGAATGGGTCAGGCCACATTTGCGATCCGGACGGCTTGTCGAGATGTGAAAGGATTGATAGTGATGGAAGATCAGGAAGAGGTGATTGAGGGAATTCCAGGTCCGCTGCCCGAAGGTGTGATAGCTGTGGCGCACGATTTCTTCACACCGCAGCCTGTCAAAGGTATCTTCTTCCCACCGTAGACAAACAATGAATAGTCCTGAATGTCTGATATTCTAGGCGCGCTGTTCTACTACATTCACCGCTGCTTACATGATTGGCCTGACTCCGACTGCCTCGTAATTCTGCAGCATCTCGCCGCTGCTATGACTGACGACGCCTCACGCCTTCTCATCTCTGAGATTGTGATGCCACGTGGACGCGTTGATATCCAGACTGCGTGGTCGGATGTCAACATGCTCACATTCGGTGGCATTGAGCGTACTGAACAGCAGTGGAAAGATTTGTTGGATGGCGCGGGCTTGAGGATTGAAGCTGTGCATGGAGAGGATGGAGGATGCTGGTTTAGGGTCTTGGAAATCGTGCGTAAATAGACAGACTTTTCGTGCCCGCAAGCATTTTCTCCTTCAGCTCAATCAACGCGATGCTCTCCAGCATCTTTCGGCATTCGTTTTCAGTAGCGGGCTCATAGTTCCCGTTTGCCAATCAACATTCTTTCGGTTACTTGTCTTCCATTCCTGCCTCTTTGAGAAATCTTTTCCTAGTTCTCTCCCTCTTTCTACCTCACAGACGTACAGCAACACCATAAGCACAAGGCGCGATTTCACTCATTTGCCGGATTCACACATTGGACAAAGTGTTGTCTTGTACTAGCATCGGCTCCTTGACTATGGCCACGGTCAAAATAAAGCTGTTGCTCCACAGCCTTCCCAAGCTTGCCAAGAGAGGGAGTAACTTCATTTAACTTCTTTAAGTTTAGAGCGTACGATTTGTTAACAGATGCGAACAAGGATATACGTTTCATGGTATGTCGCTGCCTCGCCTCGTCAGCTCATATCTCCTCATCTTTTATCGTCTCGTGTGTCAATGAGTCATAGTTGCAGTCTATAAGACTTGCTACTCGCCCCTCATCGACCCTTTCTCCATCGACCATCATTTCGAAGATGGTCCTCAACATAGTCTCGTGAGTCACGGTCGGTTTGTCTGCGAAATGCAAAGTCCTATCTCAGTCATGCTGTAGCACGCATACTTCGCAAGCTGGCGTCTAAGTTGCTGGCAACCTTGCAATTTCTTTTATCTGATTCGTCGCAAGATATATCCTATGTAGAGTCATTCTGAGGGGTAGACTTGGCTGTATGCTTGTGTACGAATGGCCAATGCGTATTGTGCTCATAAAGTGAGGCAAGGCGCGACTAAATACCTGGTAAGCTCAATAGTGGCAATTCTCACAACGAATCGAGACCGTGTCTTTGAAAGGCACCAGGTCCACTTATATTCAATGTGCTTGGATGATGGAGCGAAAGGGGTACGTCTTGATCGAGTTGTTACCTGTATTATTACGTTGCCCACTCGGTGAGAGAGAAGTCCTGCACGTGATCATTAGGCATCAGGTACCTAGTAGCGTCCTTTACAGTCTATAAATTATTTTCTCTTGTAGTAAGTTCGATCTCTAACCCCA
>Ga0115847_100229_pt1 | contig 14067 bp, 12 predicted proteins | sample InSIn5SAF170_FD_83861 | JGI IMG/M metagenome (GOLD analysis project Ga0115847, IMG submission 83861)
GGATTTGGGGAGATGGTGCTTAGATCGAAGAGAATGACGCGACTAGTGCGACGAAAAAGCTGTGAGAGAATCGATATTTGAGGATTATGATGGAACGAAGCGATATAACATTAAGTACAGAAGTTGAAAAGCTGGCGTGAAGGGCACGCTGCGTGCTTTTTATCATTCTGCTCATTCATAGGTATACTTAGCAAGCAAGCAATACTGAAAGAACGTCGACGATCTTTTGTGCCAGTACTTGGTTGATACAGTGCTAACACTAGTCATTTCGGTTCGACAATCTTCGTGCCGTAATGTCATGCATCTGCTCGAGGTCTTCGTCCGTATTAAAGATCGCGTGGTCCACTTGAAACATCGAATCACCTTCGCCTCCAGCTGGGTCAGCACTGGTCGCATTTCTACCACCATCATACCCAGCACTGAAGATGTTAGATAGTTCCTGATGAAGCACGTTTGGATGTTGGTCAGCGAAATCAGCACTTCGACGCCGGATATGTGCTGGGGTTGACCGCGATGTAGCGGGCTGCTCGTGTGTACTTGTCTCAGTGCTCGACAAAGGTGTCATGCGGAATAGAGGGTTGCTCCGGAAAGCAGCTCTAGCCTGGCTGACATTTGCGAGTTGAGTATCTGAATTCTGCCTGGCAATGCGGTCTCTGCTTGTTCTTCTCCTGTGTCTGCCTGGGATAGGAATTGCATATTCAGTCGCAAGCGTCCGCTCTGTGCTAGTTTCTTGACGTTGCGAGCTCGGCTCCGACTCGGGCCAGGCCTCCGGGCTTTCTAACCTATTATTTTCGTCGTCGATTTCCCACGGTATTGCATCTCCTAGCGGTGCCGGCGGACATTGGCCATACTATTGCCATTGAGCCGCGTTAGCATTCATATTACCCGATGGCCCGAACTCTGAATTTGGAGACTCTGCAGCCCATTGCCCGGAATGTGGTCCAAAGTCCTGACCTCGAAATTGAGTCTGACTGGGAGCAGGAGTAGGTGGCTGCTGCATGCCGTTCATGCCGTTGATATCACCACTCGAAGCAGCTTCATCGCCTAACTCAACTTCATCACTGTCACGGAAGCCCATTTCAGCTAGACCCCACCCAACAGCATCAAGTTCGCGTTTGAAGAAGTCTCGTTCGTCGTCGTCGATTTCTTGGCCTGCTTCGTCGTCGTCCTTTCCATTATTTTGTGCTTTGAGTTTCATAACATCGCCGTACCTACGTTTCATCCACCAGAATGTCAGTCCTCGTAGACCCCATTCTAGCGGCACTGCGTCTTCATAGTCTCCGCCATGACCATCAGCACCTGGCCCGCCTAGTCCGACACCTGGCGCTGCATCGTGCAAACCCGCGAGCCATTCATCCCTGAGCTCAGGGCGGCAATGTAAGTAGATAGCTGTGATCACACGCATATTGCTCTGCCTCCACTTTCGACCGCAGTATGGAACTTGGGACTTGAATAGCTTAAGCACATATAGCCGCAGCATTGGTTCAGGAACGCGCAGTATTCTTCTCAGTATCTGGGCTGATTTGAAGGATACTAGTAATAGTACTCGATGTGACTTGCCTCTGGTAAGCTTCTGTAATATGCGTAGCAGTGAGATACTGGTATGAAAATGCCGGCTGCTGAAGCTCGTGACTGGCAATGGGATGTCTGGAAAGTCGGTCAGTGGATTGCCGAGCTCATCTACCAGTGGTTGCGGCGATGCAAGCATTGGTGGCTCGTTTTCGACACTTGGAACCGCCAACTGTTCGTCATTCTGGTCCTGTGACTGGGCAGCAGAATTTGTAGTGGCTGTCGGCGAACGCTGGTGACGCCGAATAGGAGGCGGGGCAGCATCATCGTCTGACCCTTCGTGATGGGAGTTTTGATTAGGTGAAGTGGGTGAAAGAGGTGGATGATCAGAATGATGTTGGCAATACTTCCAGAATGATAGATCATCTCGATCATAGCGGAACGCGACTAGTTCTTCAAGATTCTGGTGAGCGAAATACTTCAAGGTCAGCTGGATATAGTTAGAATCCAGTAACAGCTGTGTGATGTACTCGAACTTCAGAATGTGACTGATTTTGAACCACTTGAGCATCAAGAACAGAGTAGCTGATATAGCCTTCTGGCTGACTTCACGCGTCCGGATATTGTCAAGGTCTTCTAGTGGCATCTCGTTAGGTCGTGGTGGCGATGGCGGTATTGGTATCGTGCTAGCAGCGTTGTTCATGTTTGAATTCGACTTGCTGCGATTTAGAGCTCCTTGCAAGCTTTGTGATTCTTGCAACTGAGTATTCCTGACTGCAATGTCTTGCACATTAGTAAGCATCACCTTCATCAGGACAATAACCAACGATTGCAAATCTGGTAGTGCTTCATGAAAGTATGCCTCGACTACGTCCAGCCGGTTCTGCAGATCTGGGTCTTCTAGTTTGTCACCGTCAGCTTCGTCTTGATCCTTCTTAGCTTGTCGTTGTTGTGTCTGCTCTTTGCTCTCGCTATTCCAGCCTCGGTCGTATTTCATGAACTCATCACGCTCCTTCCACAGCTGTCGCATTGCCCGAGTCATGCGCATGCGACTTGCAAAGAGCTCGCCTGCTTCCAAGATCGATTGTGGCACATCACTGCCTTCCCATTTCCTGCCAACAGTGGCATCTTGATATTGCGTGCTGCCTTTACCTCCGATACTGTTGCTCTCGCTATCAAGTGGGGGATATAAAAATGGAAAATTCTGATTAGTCTGATAATTTTGCTTCTTTCCGCCTTTCCCACCTGGGCCAGCAGGCGAGGGTGGAGGTGATGGTGCAGGTGTAGCGATATGTACTGGTTGATGCATGATGGACCCGCTAGGTAGATTGCTACGATGAAACGCCTCAAAGTTCTCTTGCTTAGCTGCCTGATGTGGCAGAGGTGGTAAAATGGATCTCTGGTCTGTTTCCAAAGGTATTAACGGAAGAGGAGGATTGTAGGCTGGGTATTTAGAGGTGATCTCCTGTCGAAATAGGTGATAATCGAGCGGAGATGCAGTCAAGATAGGTTTACATGCATCAGCTGAGAAAGGGTCGACTCTCGGTTGCAAGATACCTTTGACTTGCTCAAGATAGTTCTTGGTGTCGCCAAAACCCAACAAAATGATCTTCCACAAGAGCTGAACCATGTGCATGAGAGGTATGTTGTATGTCTCATCCCATCTCAGTCGAGACACAGTCTTCGTTACGAAGACGAGTAGATTGGATTTGAGCTGCAACAAATGTTGACGGATTGCTCGACCCATGGGAAGCATCAGTCGAACTCGAGCAGATTCAATGACAATATACAGGCAGGATAGACATAGAGACATTTCGCAGTACTGTGCTTCGTCAAAAACTCCTTCGTAGACATCTTCGTCCTCTGGCTTCTCGTGCACCTCTGAGATTGGCTTTTCGAGAGCATGTCGAAGATTGTCGTATAGGGGTTGCAGAAACCCGAGACCAACAATAAAGTCAACATTTCGGTGTATCCATTCAACTTGTAGGGGATTGTCATCAGGTTTCTCACCTTCAGTATCATCTGGAAAGGTTTGCGCACCAGCTGTGTATTTCCACACACCACAGAGGACAAACAGTAAAGCTGCTATAGACTTCTGCCGCACCATCATTTGGCTGTGGTTCATTTGAGGCTTTAGACGTTTCACATAACCCGCCCTTTGAGCTTGGGTAACATCCAGCCAAGTAGCATCTTTGCGTTTCAGCACAGCTGAACTGTAAAATTGCCAGCTTTCCTCGAATGCTTCCTGAGCGTTGAGGAGGAAATCTCGGTCCTGATCATGAGGTGTATAGTGGAACCATTCATCGATCTCCACGGAAAAGTCCTGAGCATCCTGATACCGATATGCGTAAGCTTTCGCTTCAGGTTTTGGAAAATGTCGGACGAGCTGTCGTAGTTGTGGCAGGCTTAGCGAATCCTCTGGATTTTCAGACTGTGGTGGAGGCGCTGGTGGCGGCTGTGAAGGAGGTGGCGGAGGTGGTGCAGAAGTCTCTCGCTTAAGGCCAGGTCTGGTAGGTACTGGTGGTCTAGGTTGTACCGGTGATGAGCCAGATGCGCTGAGAGCACTCAATGGTTTTGTCTCCCCAGGAGACTTGATTGTGGTGCCCTCATCTATCTCATCTGCTTTGAGCAGAAGCTCCTGAACTGGTTTCTCGGACGTAGTACCCTCATCGGACGCCATGATCGTTGTCACGTGTGCTCGTGATGATCCATCACGCTTCGAGCACGATGCTAGAATGACAGGCTTTACGGACTGTGCTTTCGGTCGTCAGTCCGTCCGTCGCACATTAGTCTCGTGTTGTAGATCACTGATCGAGACATGATGGCAGGACATACTACAGCAGTAGTCAAGGCACGCGCATTTATTGGGTTAGATTGCGCTACTGGAAGTCGTGTCTGACCGTAGCTAGCCTCCTGCCATCTCAATTTGAGCACGTTTACAATGTCTAGTCTTAGGAAAAACTATATACTGAATTGGTCCTTTGGTTGGCGCAACTGGCTATGCAGAGCATATAATACTATTATCCATCGCGCAGCACGCTCATATCTGATAGACGTGAAAAGATGTTTCGATCACGAATGGAGAGTCAGATTTTCTACCTGACTACATTTTAGGCATGCTATGAAAGGCTGCAAGAATTACAGCAAGAGGAAATAGAAAGCACGACTGCATTCAGGCATCACATTCAGAGCCTTTCCGGGCTGTGTGGGATTGCATGCTGCTCGAAGAACGTGCTGGCAAAGCAGATCAAGAATTTAGCTCACCTACAAGCTCAGCATAAGGTCCTGTCTTCCAAGTTCTGCAATGCAGGGGCGGACTTGGTTAAGAATTTATAGCTCGGCGCACAGCATCAACGATATCCACGATGGATTGACGACCTCTGTGCAGAACACCACTCAACGCCATCATAGTATGAGGCATTCCTGGGTACGAGTGAACCTCGACTTCGACACCCGCCTCTCTCAGCGCCTTGATATAGTCTCGACCTTCGGTAGACAGCAAATCCTGCTCGGCAATTGCGACCCATGTTTTTGGGGACTTCCCTAGACGCTCTTTGGAGGCAAATAGCGGCGACACCTTCCAGTCGGTCTCCAATGACTTGTCAGGTAGGTACAGACTCCGGAACCATGCCATCCGGACTGGAGTCAGCCAAGGTGAGTGCTTGTGAGCTGACCATCTTGTTTCCACTGTGGCCGTGTTGTCTGTCACAGGAACAACAAGTATTGAAAGTACAAGAGGCACGTTCAAATCTGCTGCTAACATTGCTCCCACTGCAGCCAGGTTAGCGCCAGAGCTTGCACCACCTATCATGATTTTTGTGTGGTCAATACTGAGGTCTCGCGCTGCTTGCGCGGTGTTGATCCATCTCAATGTCCACGAGACGTCCTCAATGGCTGCTGGATATTGATGCTCAGGAGCCAGTCTGTAGTCAACGTTCAGAACCACACAACCTGTGTCTCTGCAGATCAAAGAACAAAGGTCGTTGTCGGATTCGATATTGCCGACGATCCATCCTCCACCGTGAAGCCAGATGAGAACAGGCCATCCAGCTGCGGGCGGTGTTCCAGCAGGCGTAAAGACACGTATAGCAAACTTTGGATCAGGTCTTATATCCTTTACACTTCCCACATCGACCACTGGTGAGCCAGAATAGGGCCAAGTGTACCGCGTTCTTAAGCTGCCATCCCAAGGTCCTGACATATTCTCAGGTACCACATACTGCGCATACTTGTCGTGAAATGCGACATATTCTCGATCTAGCAGTGGTCGGACTGAAGGATGTATTGGTTGGTATACCCGCCGTTCTGGTGAGGTCGTGCTTGTGTCTGTCATTTCTGATTCTTCTTTCGAAGTCTGATCCTTCTTACCCCTCCCGGCTCCGCTGCCACAAATGCGTCTGAAGACTTGCAACATCTGTGCCATAACAATCGTGATGGCACTATACCATGGCTGGAAGATATTCTGTTATTTGAAGACAATTGGTCGTTGCTCAAAAGAGGTGATATGCCAGTGGTACGTGATCAGCAATCACCTGAGCGTCGCACATTGTGCGTCAAGTGCAAACAAGAAGCAATATCACTGTCGACTTACTGATACATGACGAGGACATTTCACAATCAGACATAGAATCGAGTTCGCACGTTTTCCGAATCTCGACCAGGTCGGAGCATTACCTTGCCACGCCAACCCCTTTGGTATTTTCAGCAACCAAAGTTGTGACATGCTCCATCAGGAGGTCTAGTAGAATAGCTCGATTTGTCAAGTATTACCCTAGCTCTTCGATTGGACGTTGGCTTACCGGCTTTGCACAACGCTAGCGTGCTACAACCCACCGGCTATCCACGTTTCTGGTCCTCACCCGAGCTAAACACCACTGTACAAGACTCGAATGAGGCGTACATGTTGGTAGGTCTCGGCATCTAAGCCTCACAAAGAAATTTGTTGTTGGCATAGCATGGTCTTCTGAGACCCAAGATTTTCGAAGATCTGCATCAAAAAGGGCTATTAAGGCCTCGGGATATGATCCCCGAAGGTCAACCTCGCAGAAAGTCCCTTGTTCTCACAAGCAAAATTTTTCGAATTATTCATATTCTCGCCCTCAATTCGAACACCACGATCGTTGACGGATGTGTACCAGTACTCGACATTATCGTTATCCAGCTGGAGATCACCCATTGCCAGAATTAATGTACGTGGTAGCTCAATCAAACTTGAATGCGGACTTTCTGCTTCGAGCCCTGTTGTCCCGCGGCTTCTGCGGAGACTCTGCGATCCCGGCAGTCTGGAACATCTTGCGCTAACGCAGGTTAACCTTGCATGATCATCGCGAGCATCAGACAAGGGTATGAACCATAAAACTATCTTTCAACACAAACATTGGTCGAAATACAAGGCTATCAAGACCGTGACATCCTTCCCCAAAAATGTTCCTGCTACCAAGTCGATGCCAAGCGCAATTACTACTGCTGCTTAACCCGCTTTCGAACTACGCTCGGCTTTTGGTGGTGCCACGATCTGCAGGGTCTTGTTTCAAGGTCTTCCTTCAAGATCGTCGAGATCTTTTCTCGAATGCAAGCTCTCGCTCGACTCGCACACCGCACGTCTCGTAGACTACCGGATCTACATGAACAGTAACACTTCTGGCGACCGACGTCGCTAAACAATTCGAATGAGGGAGGTGACGTTGATCTTTGGCAGATATGGCCCACGGCTAGTAGAATTCTGCATTTCTGCGGCTCAAGCGAGTTACTTAAGCACTGCGATATTTGTTCTTCTAGCTATATGTTGTCTAGACCCTCCATCCTGTCAAGCAGACAAACGAACGATCATGCTCCGGAAACAAGTGAAATGATGCCAACAGAACATTGTTCTCAATAACATCCTGCTCCCGAAACATGTAGTCACAGCATATGTTATCGCAAGGCCAATTACCACTCGTTCCGAGAATATTTTGCATGCGTTCTTAAAACACATACCATGCATCTACAGCTTACAGGTCGTCATCAATATGCATGGCGCAGTCCAGCGCGTATATCAGATGTTTCGGGCCAATGACCGGAATTTGCGACCACGTCAAAATGGTTCAATTTTCGGATTTTGCTACACGCCACTACAACCTCACGATCGTCTTTGGTTGGTGCCATGTCCTAATGCTATTCGTGAATCTGCGAGGTTGTCAATCTTACGATCGAGGATCTGACTCGTATTCTTGCTTCTGCTGGCACGTGAAAGCTACCCTAGCGCTGCAGAAAGTACTTCACATCGTTACTACAAGAGCGCCTGCAGACACGGAGACGTTCAACGAACACCAGTTGTTCGACAATATGCATGAACTGCTGCGAACGCCAATTTGATATGGCAGAGCACATCCACATTACTCGTCTTGCCTCATTTGCAATGCCGTCTGTTTTACGAAGATCATTTCGCCAATCTAGTGGCTCGATCTGATCGATTCATGATCGGACTATCCGATTTCATGCCCATTTGCATCGCAACCTGCGCAGTATTGCTTCTTTGTATCAGCTGCAAGTCAAGCAAGCAATAAACCTGACCATAATAGAATCATAATAGAATTGTCCAGATCAGTGCATCGATGGCTCAAACCTCTTACACCTACACCTTGGACCATAAGCCAACCAACCCCTTCAAATATTCCACAATCTCCTCTCCTCCAAGCTTACTCTCGCCATAAACCCTGTCCACAAACGTGATAGGACACTCCTCAACATGCAATCCCATAGCCTTCGCCCGCGCCATCAATTCCATCTGAAATGTAAACCCTTTACTCTCGGTCGCCTCAATAACCTTAATCACCGCCTCTTTCTTATATAGTCGAAAACTTCCCGTCAAGTCACTCACACCAGGCGCCAACAAAAAATCCGCCAAAATATTCGCGCCTTGACTTGTCAACTTTCTCTTCGCATCCCATCCATATACACCTCCCACTAGCTTGTTATCGAGTCCTTTCGGTGTGTATGATCTGTATCTCGTGCCTGTAACGATGTCCGCATCTGTAGCTGCTTGGATCTTGACCATATCAGGGATGAACTTCGGGTGATGGCTGAAGTCGGCGTCCATTATTATGACGAAGTTTCCTGTCACGGACTGTAGCCCGTGGACATATGCGGTTCCGAGACCTAATTTTCCGGCTCGTGGGCGTAGGATGATGTGTTGTTTGCCGAATGACTTTTCGAGTTCTTTTGCGCGATCTAGTGTGCCGTCTGGGGAGGCGTCGTCGACTATTATGATCTAGATAGACGTGTTAAAACTGAAGCGTGAAGGGAGGAAGGACAACAAAGTGGTGGACTTACCTCCCAGTCGAGGTTATGTGCTGTGAAAGTGTCGTATAGCATTTGCACCAGGACAGGCAGGTTCTGGCGCTCATTGTAGGTTGGTAATATCACAGAGTATTTGTTCTTTTGCTGGGCTTTGGCTTTGGCCATCTTGAAATCGCAGCTGCTGTCTCGATCACGGTAAGGAGTAGTTGGCAGGATATAAGTACGAGCCGAGTTCGTGTTGTTGGCTGGCTTGCTTTGGTCGCGTGAAATCGGCGACAAGAAGGGCTTGGATCTCACGACTTCAGTAGCTCGATGCACTTTTCAGCGACAACACTACCATCTAGGGTTCATTCGCAAATGTGTTGCTACAAAGCCAGATCTCCATGCTCGCAGATCGAGCTCCACTTGAATATGGCTTGGCAGGGGTATGCTCACGAACTCAAAATCAAAGTGAAGCTGGACATAGTTGATCTTGACACTACAAAGATTCTCGTAGAATCTGCTAGGCTCAAGTATTCCTGAGCTCGAAGACGATTCTTTGATAGCAGCCATGTCCATGATATCAGAACAAAGGGTATATTTCGTCCGCAGTTATGGCGGAAACTTGGGTGTTACGAAGAGATACGTTATTGGGTAATTTAAGGACAGCGCTTCCTTCTGCTGCAACTGTGCACAGTATCATATACTTTGGAGTCCGATTTCGGAAACATTCGACGAGCCTACGCAGATAAAGCAACAAGTCTAGCTGCAAGTGCTGATTTGTATGCTACCAACAACCTGCGTGTTGCTAAGGTGCATCATACCCTTTCAGTCTTGCTAACAAGTCTGCACCATCACGTCCTCGAACAATTCTGAGTGGTCTGCGAGCGGTACTACTGTGACGGTCTTATGATTGACAGTACCTCTTGACATCATGTGAAAACAGTGGATGCATCACAGTAAGCATCACTGCGAAGATCGTCATAGGTACGCTGTCAAGAGCAATGAAAATGCCTTCTTTAGTCGTGAATGGACCGTTGAACCCGCCACTCAACTCTACAGCTCGCCAGCAAGAGCGTATAAGCAGACAGGACGCTGCTATTCCGGACACTATGGTTCAGATCGAGTTAGGCACTATATCATGGACAGCGGAATCATGCCACATACCAGTGAAGTAACCTAGCACACCTTTTGTACGCAGCAAATGACGTTGTGTCTGCCAGGCGCGGCCAAGAAATAGACAGAATATCGCGGTAAACAGCACCTGGACCGCAAGACCTGTGATCATGAGATCCACCCCAATAGGCTGGTCTGCATAGATGGTAGCCAAAGAACCACCAACTCCGATGAAACACAGACAAGCGAAATCGCCGACCATGAACATCGCGGCCATGGCAGCTGCACTCATAAACTCATAGATCCTGGTGTTCAAGCAGCATTGAAGCCGTTTGACACTAAGGTAGAGCGAGGCTGAGAGGAATGTTGGTCCCAACGTGAGACCTATTATGTACCTGAGCGATGATTAGCGCTTCTGAGTTACAACATTCGTCGGACGACCTACATGATGTATGAGCTTTTGTCTTCTCTGTTTCGCGACAAACGGACTTTGGCCAAATAACCCAAAAACTCCAAAAGCAGCCCACAGATCATGCCGATCGTGTAGCCATAACAACGCCAATAGCGCACCGCGAGACTGACGTGGCTGGCGAAGAGAAGAACGAAAAGAGTGAGAAAAACGACATTTGCGGCATAATGGGGAGTGAAAGAAATGACACCGTTGTTGTTTGAGTAAGTTTCACGGTCAAATATATTCATTGCGCTACTTTCGCGGGGACTCCGAATGTATATTACGAGATCTTGAGCTGCATTCGAAAGCGGTTATGTATCTTTTCAAAATCCGGTCTGCTCATCGTCGATGGACCAAGGCGACCCCGTTGTGACACCGTGGGTGAACACTTCTTGACCGAACGTCTCCATCCCGCACATTGGGTCACCCACCGGTCGAAATCCTATGCAGGAGCAGATATGCTAAGGGAGTCTGTTGTTGCGACATTGCCATATGAATCTGGTTTCATGAAAGGAGAAGACTATACTCGAACGGGAATAGTGCTATTTTATGGTTCCACCTATTTCCCGCCAGCGGGAAATGGAAACTCGACTTTACTTCTACACCACGGACAAATGTCTTATGTCGTCCTTGAGTCCAATAACATTTCCTCTCCTTCAATGAGAAGAGTTTTCTGCCAGATCAGGACGATAAGATGGTATTGAAGAAGGGTCGTGTCCGGCAATCCTGTAATTTTTGTAACAAAAGAAAGTTGCGTTGCGATCGACGGGAAAAGAACGTTATCGGCCAGGATGCTTGCTCTGCCTGTTCGTCACGAAATCAGATTTGTAGTATGCAAGCCGAATCTGTCCCATCAGTTGTCCAAACACCGATCCGAGAGCAAGCGGACGAATCTGGTGTGTCTGTTTCGAGCTCGAGCATTTATGATTACAAAAACGCTCAAAACTCCCAACTGTTTCCTCTTTGCCAGGACTTCCACAACGGCGCAGAGCGAAATTCACAGTCCGATGCCACGTCTGTTTGCAATCTCGTCAGCCACGGTCTCTATCCTGACTCAGTAGATGAACACCTCTTCGATCTGAACATGACTTCTGTGGCTTTCTTAGATGAGGTCTTCGCTGTTGGACTACCTGAAAGTGAACGGCAAGACCTCAGTATGCATCGAGCCACGAGTAATGAGAGCCCATTTCAGGACCCATCTGGTCAGCTCGATGTATCATCTCAGTCATCGCGAGTTGAGAGCTCGTTCACTCGATCGGACAAGGGCTTGCGCAACGAACCTTATTCCTGTCACGTTGATGGCCACACCCTTGAGGCTGCAATATGTGCATATTTCAAGTATCAAGCACCGGTCCTGCCGCTCCTGTCAGGGGAAGCATTTTGGAATGACTATCGACGGGGAGTTAGTAGCGACAGTCTCGTGCTTGCGCTCGCATGCCGAGGTTTCCCCTTTCTGGAGTTGAGTGACAAATGGCACTTACAGCAACTGGTTGCAGGCGAGTTCCGACGTGCTATCCTGCAAACCCACGAAAACTCATCCGTCGCAGCGCCGAGTCGAGTCGATGAGCTCGAAGCCTTTGCTCTCATGGTTGACTTCAGGTATGATGAGTCCGCCCCGAACCTGCTGGAGAGTCGGCTGAGTCAGTTGTTCTTGTCCTTCGATTCTTTAGTGCTATCCACGCTGCACCTCGAACACGATCATCCACGTGATCGGACTGAACAGCCCCTGACTGATCTGACGTTGGTGCAAGACCGGCGCATAATGCTGTTTTGGCACGTGTATGGACTGGATGCCTTTCACTGTCTAGACAAACTCAAAATATCCCGCATCCGAGACGCAATTGCTGGTCCAGAGGTCAAGCCAGGTGAAACAAGTACCCAGGGTTATCTTGATGCAATTCTGCAACTGGCTTCGATCGCACGGAAAATTGTGGAATGTCTTGATGATTACCGAATACGAAGAACCGTGCTTGATCGGGAGCGCTTAGTAGGGCTCTACGAGCTCCTCCGTTCGTGGAGATCGGCGTCGAAGCCACCACATCTGGCTTGGCCACTCGGTTTTACCTCGCCACAAGACAACAATAAGAACTGTGATGGTGAATATACCAGGCTTCATAGCTTCGTGTTGGCCATACTCGAATTGAACTGCTACATGCAGATCGAAAGGCATTCGGTCAGCTCAGAAGAACCACGAAATCAGCTCACTGACCTAGTTCAAGACGCTCTTCAGCTCCGCATCAAACTTGAGAGTCTGGAAGCCATTCAGAGAACGTTTTGCAACCATGATTGGCAAACGCTTCTGGCAGAGATTGAGCAAGGCAGTATTCATCCTTCGCTCATCGACCGCTATCCCTGCTTGTTGAGAGACGTTTGCGCAGGGGTATATGTATGGCTTTCGTCCAAGAGTGACGTCAAATCGAGGCACAGCGTGGTAGCAGAGCACACGAGTCTAGAAGGATCTGGTAACCGTGGCGTAGCAGAGACATACACGAAACATCCCGCAAACCTAAACGATGTCCACGAATTGCTTCGAGGCTTGAAGATTGCCATAGCATCTGCAAGGTCCCACCATGACACGGCGTCTCTGTTGTCCTCCTTGAATTAAGTCTGTGTCTCGCTTGTAAACGTAAATGTAAGAAGATCGAATTATCTTTGAATGCTGGTTTGTTTTAGAAACATTTGCATAGACCAAGCACCCCCAAACAAGGCTTCACTTTGCATCGGTAGGCATTGTTGGATCTTGGTAGGTACACTTGGAAACTCGCTGGCCAGGCAGATGACTGGCAGGAATTTGATAAAAGGAGGCTAAATCGAGTATTACTTGCTGTAGAAGACCAATTGGAATAGAGGCCAACAGAAGTGATGGGACTGGTTGATATGGCAAGAATGCTGTACCTGCTGGTGACGTCATTTCGACTCAACAATGGCTACCTTAGGTAGGTGTATCAGCCTTGGTCTACAGGCTTTCAGCACCTATAGCCAAGTAAAGCAAAGCCTCGAGCCCTCTGTACTGATAGCTAGACTCAGAGCCCCATTGACATGCATAGCATTTTCACTGTAGACCTTCACATGATTTCTTAGCTTCCTCGTCTTTGTTCAACTAGATCAGAATCTACGTGAGCATCAGCATATACGTATATGTCGTCTAACGCTGAGAATGGAATGTTGCACTAGTAATCACCGTCACAGTTCATGCTTGCTAAATCTAGTGAACTCCCGCGGCACCTCCACCGAATCTCCGCTGAATTCCCGTTGCTCTGCCATCTGTCTAGGCGCGCAAGTCATTGGACTTTGTCGTAGCGTCTTTCCTTCCTCTTGTCTTGCGAGTCCGACTAATTTACTGCTAGACATGTTCTTACTAGGCTGTGTATGGACTTAAAGATAGACCTCACCCGAAGGCGAGCCAAGCTCCATTGAGTGTATTTATGCCGTCTATCCTGGTGGACAGGCCATGTAAGACCACGGAGAATGGATTGATGGGAGTCTCATAGCCCATGAGCGAGTTTTCATATTCCATACGACAATATAAGAGATCTCGGTGTTGGTGTCTTTATCAACAGGTCAAACGCGACTTCAACGCAGACCTTTTGCTCTCATACTTAACTTTCACAATCGATGTCACCCGATATGTGGTCTACTCTCCTGCTTTTCGTTCCTGCAGTCACTCTTGGACGAAAGCCATACATATACCCCTGCGCAAACGTCTCTCAACAAGCAGGGATAGCGGTCGATGA
>Ga0115847_100231_pt1 | contig 14029 bp, 9 predicted proteins | sample InSIn5SAF170_FD_83861 | JGI IMG/M metagenome (GOLD analysis project Ga0115847, IMG submission 83861)
GGCATATTGCCATTCCTGCAGCCAAATTTGGAAATATTCGAATTTCGATGCAACTTCCGTCTGAGCTCGCATGAAGTAAATCAAATGATCGTACTCTGTCCTGATATACGAGAACTTCACATCCTTCCTGTGTCTCGACAACAGCTAAATCAGCATCCTGACCTTGTAGACTCACAGACATTTGGGCGCTTCTTGAGTATTCGAAGCCTCCGGGTACTCTCCGTTGGGTATATGGTACCCACACCTCTTTTGTCAGCTGCTTTGTCCGTTGATGGGACCAATTCACCGACACAGCTCCAGAAGCTGGTCCTTCGGGGCCTCGAAACCCTTTCCCTACCTCACGAGCTGGACCATTCTCTGAGAGCATGCACTTCTTTGCGCATCCTCGAGATGCACTACAGAGAGTATGGACCGAAGCCGCTAGGGCAGGAAGTCAACATTCCGGCTGTGCTGAAGTCTCTCTCAGCCCTCACTTATCTCGAATACTTCCGTCTGGACCACGATCTGACAGGGGACATTGTTGAAGAGTGCTTGAAGGGAGGTGATGCTTCATTCCGCAGACTTCGACATCTGGCAATCAAGGGGGAGACAGCGACGTTGTCTTATTTCCTCTCGCTCCCTATGCAATCACTTACACGGCTCGATCTGGTTGTGGGCGACCCATTCCACCATATTTGCCCGTGTATCGCCCAGATACATTGCCTTACAGATATCCACCTGAAAATCGGTGTTGATCGTCACAGTCCCAGGTACAACGAGAAATTTAGGCCTGGGCCCAATGACTGGGAAGGCACTCGAGAAGACCTGAATGCCTTGTCAGCCCTGAAGAACCTACAAACCCTCAGCATAGGTCCACCTAATATCAATCTTGCGATACCATGGCTTACAGACGATTATTTCATCCAATGGGTGACTAATTTTCCAGACCTCTTGAATATCTGTTTGGAGTGGGAGTGTCCGCTCACATTCGCCTCAGTCGTCGCACTGTCGAAGTCGCATCCTCGTCTTCGCCAATGCAAGCTCTTGTGGACGCAAGAGCTAGGAGATTGGAACGACTTACCCTCGCCTCAGTTTGTCGACCTACAACACCTAGGCCTGAGTCTCGTCATGAATTTCGACCGTTCAAACATTCGCGAGTTTGTGACGAAATTCATCAAACATCCCAGCTCCATGAGCACCTGTACCCTATTTCGAGAGCGTGGATTTGACCCGGATGGCAATTTGATTGTCGAAGAGGCCGATGAGACGTATGTCGTGAGGTTGGACGCAAAAGCTGCTGCCACCTGATGACAGTGAGATGGCTTTACTCTTCCCCGTGTGCTAAATTTTGTATTTGACACTGTTGTAAGAATGCACGATGGTTTTCGGGAGTAGAGCTGGGTCTGAAGAGAGGGCTTCGAATTTGTCGCTCTTTGTGGACAACCTACACTAATATCATCGTGCATTTTGATGTGTAGATCAAGAAAAATCCACAATTAATAGCGTCCTGCAAATCATGTATAGTCAAGTCACTACATGGTCCAACAAGCTATGCACAGCTTCAGCATCTTCGCCGTTAATGCAAGGTCGGTGAAGAATTGTATCGATCAGCCGTTCTGATGCGACTGGTAAGCCAGACTCAAAGAGATTGAATCCATCAAGAGCGTGACTTGGAGATATAACAAACATCTGCACGAGCAGTGACTGGTCTAGTAGAAGTTGACGGGAACGTTATATGACAATGCAGAGGCAGAGAGAAGGAAGGTGTCAGGTTTGTGATGGTCGGAGCTCCCCTCGCTCGAGCTGGAGAACGACAAAGCTGGACGAGGCTTGGCACGGTCGTGATGGCCCTTTCCCCATTGGGAGTTGATTGGAGTCTGACCTTTGTGTACTTTGAACTTGACCACCAGACTTGGTCACTCCATCCAGCTACATCCCATCCAGCTACATTACCACCACAGCTTATCCAACACAACCGACGGCACCATGAAGGCCGCCCCGCTCCTGGTGTCATGGCACAATGATAATAACCCCATCTATTCAGCACACTTCGAACCCCACGGCAAGGGAAGACTTGCGACAGCAGGAGGTGACAACAACGTCAGAGTAAGTCAAGTCCAATCCACCTTGATCATGGCTACACAGAGTCTTGCGATGCCAGTGAGAGCCTCATGCCGCTACTTCTACATTGAACGCACTCGATGAATCGTCACTAACTCACAGTCGACAGCTCTGGAAGATCGACGGCAGCGGAGAAGACAGAAGCGTCACGTACCTATCAACGCTTGCGAAGCACACACAAGCTGTCAACGTCGTACGATGGTGCCCGAGAGGTAGTCTTCAATCCTCGACTCTATCTGCAGACGGACTGACAGTTGGCCAGGTGAATTGCTCGCATCGGCCGGAGACGATGGAAACATCCTCCTCTGGGTGCCCGGCGGGGACTCACACCTGCACGCTACAGCCTTCGGAGAAGATGGTCTAGAAGATAAGGAGACATGGCGCGTAAAGGCCATGTGTCGGTCGACGGGATCCGAAATATATGATCTTGCCTGGTCCCCGGACGGCGTCTTCTTCATCACCGGCAGCATGGACAATGTCGCTCGTATCTACAACGCCCAGACGGGTATGACCTACCCAGAGCCTTCCGAAAGGCGACAGACAACTGACGATTCACAGGATCCGTCGTCCGCCAAGTGGCAGAGCACCACCACTACGTCCAAGGTGTCGCTTGGGACCCGTTGAACGAATACATCGCAACCCAGTCAAGCGACCGCTCCGTCCACATCTACACGCTCAAGACAAAGGACGGCCAATGCATTCTCACAAACCACAACAAGATCAGCAAGATGGACATGCCCACACGTCGCATCTCGCAAAGCAGTCCCGCCCCGCCTGACTTCCGCGGTCGCGCATCCTTCGTCGGCAACGAGTCTCCCGCTCCTAGTGCGCCCGGTACTCCTCTGTCGCTCGCCCTTCCTATGAACCCTCCTCCACAAACTACCCACAGTCGTCGCTCTTCATTCGGTTCCGTATCAGTCTCAGGCCAGTCGATGCGCCGCTCCGTCTCGCCCAGTCCATCCATGCCCTTACCCGCTGTCATGCCCTCACCATCACCCAGCATTGGTGGTGGCTTGAACATGCCCACTCGCAGCACACCAATGTATGCGAACGAAACATTCACCTCCTTCTTCCGCCGCCTGACCTTCGCACCTGACGGCAGTCTGCTGTTTACGCCAGCAGGCCAGCACAAAGAGGTTCACCCTTCTGCCGCCGAGCCAAACAAGATTGACGACGTTGTCAACATGACCTACATCTACACAAGAGCTGGGCTCAACAAGCCGCCTGTTGCCAAGCTGCCTGGCCACAAGAAGCCCTCGTTGGCTGTCAAGTGTTCGCCCATCTTCTACACCCTGCGCGCTTCGCCCGTCCCAACCAAGGATATAACGATTGATACTCAGATCCCTGAAGAAATCCCGTTCCTGCCGGAGTCTGTTCTGCCTGCCAAGGCGACCTCCTCGATGGAGCCTCCTCCAATCGTGCCCTCCCCTGCTCCAAGTCACGCCCATTCAGCTGCCATACCCTCTCCGAGAAGCACAGAAGACGGATCTGCAGCTCCCACACCTCTACCAGGCCCTCCTTCCGTCTTTGATCTCCCCTACCGTATAGTGTATGCTGTGGCGACACAAGACTCTGTGCATGTGTATGACACTCAACAAGCAAAGCCGCTATGTGTCGTCAGCAACCTACATTACGCGACCTTCACAGACCTGACCTGGTCGAACGATGGCAACACCTTGCTCATGACCTCATCTGACGGCTTCTGCTCCAGCCTAAACTTTCAACCTGGAGAGCTTGGTGTCCCCTGCCCACAGCCTCCTGTTGCAGCATCACTGCCTACACCACTTAAACGCAGCTCATCGTCACAAGGTCCAAGCAGCGCACCATCGCCGTCTCCTTTTGCGATGCCAGGCAGCCCTGTCAGGGGTGCAACCGATACCCCTGAGATGAGCAGTGTTCCTAGCTTGACTGCTGCTGCCGAATACCCCTTTAAGAGAAGGCGTATCGCACCAACACGCGTCGACAACCCCGAGTTATAGCATGAAATGTATCGCCAAGACACCGTGTTGCAGCTGTTGGTGGGAACCGTGAACTATGCTATCATCATCTTAATCGGCTGGGCTTTCTTGGACTGGTTCTTTCCTTCTTTACCTGACGCAACTCTATAGATACCCTGCATTATGCCCCTGAAATGACAACTTTCCATTCTTATTACATATCTGACATAAATTCAGTCACTCCTCGCCATCTCCCACGGCCATGCCTGGTGTCGTTTGGTCTGTAGGAATGTACAATGTTTTCAAAATCGCTCTAGTCGTCCGCAGAGAGCCGCTAACTCTCACACTCTCGGTGGAGGGCTGCGCTGATCTCAAAACCGTTGTGCATTTCTACAGCATGCGCGTGACAAAGTTCTGCATGTGGGAGGCTGAACAACTTATGAATTTGAATCGGCGTCTTGCACCAACTCAACTGTCGTCAAGAGGGTATAGTATGGGTACGGTATTGAAAGCAATATTTCCCGGCAACTCTTTCTTGCCTTTTATCTACACTGCGACATCTCATGTTCGATGGCTGGATTCCTTTCTTGCTTGGGGCATTCACATCGGGTATTTCCTCATTCCACCTGTTCAGGCTCTTCTTTTTTGCTTCTTGCTTTTTCCGTCTGCTCCTTTAGCTGTGCAGCTTACACGTAGGGACCTTCCATCGCTTGATCATCTCATGGTATTGCAAGGGCATTGTTCATGGCCTAGGAAATAGGGGATACCCCTTCTCGGTTCTCCTTGCTCGAGGCTCATGTACAGCAGGTATCTTCTCGTCTGCCCATCCAACCCCTTCTCTTGCTTTCGTGATAATCTTCTTTGCCGCCGCTCCTCCTGCTTTGTGTTGTTTGGTCCAATGGTTGAATGCTTGCCTTTAGTTGAGGTTCCTCTTTCGTCTGGTATTTTCTCTGTTGCACGGCTTGGGCTTTTTTTCTTTGCCTCCTTTGTTGCCTTTTTTTTTCCATCACTCGTGCAGCTGTGGGTTTCGTATTTCGTGGTTGAGGTAGCAATGATTGTCGTGGCGTGGGAACGAATGTCTTCAGCTCCGGTTATATCAAGTCCTTGCTTTGTGGGTATGTTCCTCTGGCTTTTCACGTTCTTGACGTAATCGAGAGAGGTGGAGGCGGAGACGGAGGTGTACGAAGGGATCTGAGCAATGTAGGCGAGGTCGGACAGTCTTTTCGAGCAGTGATGAGCGAGGTTCCAGAAGCGGTGAGATTTTTTGGTTGATGGTGGTGTTCATCATGATGCTCATGTCGATGTTGCCTGTTCCATACCAGCGCAGAGCAGCTTCGAAAATCAGGCCTGCGCTCTCGTCATGCACGTTTGTACGGTGCGGAATGCATCAAGACAGCCAGAGGTTCTCGATCGATCGTGGGAGCGAACTTGAGTGATCTTTTGACATCTTTTGACCCAGGCAAGGCGCCGTCGCGCTTCTTGTTGCCAGAGTACCATGGGCCTCGTACAATAGGCGTGTATGTGGACTCTCGAGTAGTGCCAGAATCAAGCAGTTGAGCCGTGACCTGCAAATGGGAACTGTCAAGGTGCTTGGAAGAACGTATTTGCTGGACATGTCAATCGAGCATGGTTCGCGGCTTCCGCGACTGCCATTGCGAGTGAATGTCTCTGAACCGGGAATGGTGCGCTGTTGACGCAATGATGATGTTCGGACGGGAATGATTGAGGAGACCGGAGGCCAAGCATGACTGGAGTGATGTATAAGTAGATGTGTCGCTTGGTGGTTATTCATCCATGTTTACGTTTTGGGGGAGGTTTGCGGTTTCCAAATCACGATCGATCGGAACAAGACGAGGGATTGGTGGAGCACGACTGGTGTTGATTTCCTTTTCTCTACTACTAATTTTCTTTCATCCTCCGCTAGAAAAAGGCTCGTGTTAGGGAGACCGCTCGCGTTCTCTGTATGATGCTTTGGCGTCTTCGCGGGCTCCCTTACTTCATGATATCATTGCCCTTTGTTACCCTTTTTTGAATATCCTCCGCATTATTTCGTTCCCATTGAACTTCTTTCCTTCTTCCTCAATCCTATCGTGGCATCTCCTGTTTGGCACCATGTCCAAAATCTTTTTGCAAGCGTCCTGAATTTCCGTGGTAATTCAAGCGCGGTTGAAGCGACATTTTTCTCAGCTCAAAGCCTCGAAAGAATATCGTCGGCCTTGGCCATGTTCTCGGCCATGTGTTCCTTGAACTTCTTGTCTTCTTCGGCGGCCTCCCTGGCCATTCGTTCCAAGAAGGGGGTTGATTTGTTGGCATCATCCTCGGCCTACGAGATGAATTCATCGAAATCGCCCTCGGTCTGGCGTTGTGTGTAACCTGCTTCATACTTGTCCATGAAAGCCTCGGCGAATTCCATCTCTTTTTCGGTGAATTCGTACTCGGCGGACTTCTTGGGTGCGGGTGCGGGTGCCTTGGGACGAGCGGCACGCGCGCGGAACATGCTCTTAAGGTGAGCTTCCTGTAGAGGCTGTGGAGCAGAATCAAAGCCGAATCGAGCCTTGAGGCCAACATCATGACCGTTGATGAGTTGGAGGTCTAGCTGTTCCACACGGTCGTCGGCAAGGTAAAAAGTCTCTCCGATGCTGCGGTCGATACGAGGATCGAATTTGGAGGAATGCTCACGGGCAGCGACAACTCCCTCAAGACCATAAGTGAGGTCGATGACATGATCGGGCATGCCCATGTGGGTAGCGCCACCGCCAGACGCGACCTTTGTGTGACTGTGCTTGACCATGATCTTCATGTAGTTGTCTTCTCCAAGACGGGTCAGAACTCGGGCGTAGTTAACGCGCACGATTGTGTCATCAGCCGACATCTTGTACCATAGGCCGTATCCGCGCATGGAACGGAAGGGAAGTTCTTCAACGGGAACAGGACGCTGGAAGTTGCCGTGAGCGTGGGCGCGGTCGACAGTGTAGCCTATACCTTGCAGATGGAAACCCTTCGGTTCGGTGTCGCGGTCGAGACCAGCGTACAGGTACATGTGCTTGATGTGCAAGACGTCGTTTCCGAAGCTGTTCAAATGCTGGGGCGACGAGAAACGGACAACGTCACCTTGAGTGAGAAATTCGGCGCCGATGTACACGCCCTTGAAATAGAGGCGCGCTTCCTGTCCGTTGGCAGTGAAGTGGTAACGACCGACCCCAGATACGGAGGACATGGCAAGCATGGCGTGGCGGACGGTGGGATGGCATGCATGAGGGTCGTTCAAATCGGCGTTGTCAATGAGCTCGCGCCAATGGGAAAAGGGGCGCATGTTGAGCGGGTCGACGACCTGGTAGCGTGTTGACCATGGCTTGTTGTTGGTGCCGATCTCCGACACGGGTTCGACACGATATCCGTCAAAGGCTGTACCCTGGGAATCACCGTGCTGATCCAGGATGCCGATGCCAAAGGATTTGGGGTACAGCTGGGTGACAACTGCGGCTTCCCATATGGGCAGGCCAATAGGGCCGTAGGCACGGCTGAAGATCTTGAGGATACCAGTCTCATCATCCATTCTGAGCTTGTCGCCGGGCTTGAGGTTGCGCGCGACAAGGACAACCTCGCCGAGACGGAACTGCCAGCGAGGAGTGCGCTTCACTCTCTTGAGATAGTCGGGAAACTCGGCGGCTTCATTCTCAAGAAGCCAGTGCATGGAGCCAGTCTCTGCTATAGCCTGACCGAAATGCTCTCCTGCCCAGGCTCGGTCTAGGAGCTGAGTCAAGACATTGGGGGTGCCGTCCTCGTCGATGTTGGTGTTGACAGGAAATTCGTTGTCGTCGACGTCCATGGGGGTAGGTGGGAAGGCGGGTTCCATGTCGTCGTGGATAGCGTTGGGAGTGGATTCGATGTTGGAGGTAGATCGGCTGGTCTTTTGTTCCTTCGGTGCCTTCTTACACTTAGAGCAACCACAAGGCTGAGAACCGTCTCGCGTCAGGAGAAAAACAATGTGTGGTGCGAAGTCTTCCAAGGATGCGATTGAGCCTCCGGGGTGCCCGTAGAAAGTTCGCCAAGAGCGGGATGGATTCTTCGTGCCGTACGCTGTGACCACAATGTAGTTGTCGGGAAGACTGTCAAAGGCGACAGAGCCTGGAGAAGGTTAGTCGAGGCTTGGATGAGGTAAGATCTTATATCGGACTGACCAAATCTATCCTTGATAATTTGGTGTTTGTTAACGTGGTCAACAAGAAGAGCAACGGAGTTTTCGATATCCGTATCTGATGTGTGGGTAAGGTGCTTTGCTGGATCGCCGTCGCTGCGGAAGTTGGACCAGTTGATGATATGGACCATTTTGGCGTCGGTGTTAAGGATTAGGATCGGAGCTTTCGGCTGAATTTCGGGAACGGGAGCGGGATGGGCCGTGCTTCGCCAAGATCTGTCAGCCTTGGCATCAATAAAGGATTTCGGCTTCACTGGCAACTGAACACAGTGAAGACTTTCACGGCCAAACCCACCCAAACCGATGGCTTTGTGACAGACTTCTCCGTCTCCGTGTGCCAAACTTTGTCTCTAAAACTGCTGTCAAAATGCACGATGATTTTCGAAAGTAGAGCTAGGTCCAAGGAGAGGGTGTCAAATAATCGCTCTCTGTGGCCGACGTGCTCTTTCTCAATATCATCGTGCATTTTGATGTGTGGAACGATGCGCATCGCCGAAGCATGAGAGTCGAGATGAAAAACTTTAGCACATAGGGAGGTGGTGCCTCTCCGTGTGCCAAAGTTTGTCACTAAAACTGCTGTCAAAATGCAGGATGATTTTTGAAAGTAGAGCTGGGTCCAAGGAGAGGGTGTCAAATAGTCGCTCTCTGTGGCCGACGTGCTCTTTCTCAATATCATCGTGCATTTTGATGTGTGGAACAATACGTATCGCCGCAGCATGAGAGTCAAAGTTACATACTTTAGCACATAGGGAGGTGGCAGACGCTCTAATGTTTTTCTTTGGACAGTGGTTGATAGGAATTTGAGACATGAGTGGAAGATCTACCTATCTTTTGTGCATGGAATTTGTCAATCAAAATTGAGGGATAGGAAGTCAAGAGCGTTAGAGATGGTTGACGTTCTGTTTTGACATGTGGAGAATGAAATCACGTGCAAACATGACAGCAGGAAGAAGCCTTCGCTGTTCTGCTTGTCGGCCAGGCATTCGAAGACGGCTCTGAACAATGGCGTCTCCCCTGGGAACCATCTAGAGCCAGTCAATAGTGGAAGGAGGCTTAGCGATAGCGAGGGCGGCCCCGAGTGGCATGTCTGCAAATCTGAAAATTGAAGTCAGAGTTGGAAGGAGAAAGCGCAGGCCAAGCTCGAGAATTTGAGAGGTGGTGAAAGGAGCAGCCAGCTCACTTTGAGCTTTCGAGTACCGGAATGCAAGACGACAAGTCGCGATACATGTCGACAAAATTCGCGCCTGGAGGTGCAAGAGAAGATGCGATTGGACAGGTCGTGTCCAGCTTGGTAGTTTGCATTTCAATAGTGTCGAAGGGATTGCGGGAATGGCGGTAAGTTGGCGAGAGAGGAGCCGTTGAACTCTGGTCGGCCCATAACAAATCTGGATGAGCCTCTCCTTTATAACCATTAGTATGCCCGGGCGGCAGCGGACTCTTGTAGGTGCGATTTCACTCAGCAAGTCATGCCTGTGGATTGTTAGCACAAGACGATATGGACGTCCTTCGCGGCCCTTGGGCTCCTAATCCCACGTCGGCACTTCAAGCGCCTCCACCCCGCCGGATTTCAACAGTCGCAGGCCAGCGACTCTCGGCCGTCGTATCGGACAGAGCGACCTCGTCGCATTCAATGTCGTCGCAATCGCCGAATCTCACGAGCCGATGGAGCGACAGCACTCATCTCGCCAGGACGATACCACGCACCAGCCATGATTCCATGCCACCAGCCTATGCGCTTCACGCCGATGCCCTCGAAGGAGACAAACTTGTCGCCATCGGTCCTGTTGTTCGCAAAAGAGGAGGATGCAAGAGAATTGGCTTCCTGGTGCTCGCAGCGCTGTTGATCATCGGCCTTGGGATAGGTCTTGGAGTAGGCTTGACACGAGGAGGTGGAGGAGGAAAACATGATCAACCTGGAGGACCTCCGCCTGGGTCAGGGGGCAGCGTGCAATTGGCATACCCGGTGGGCGAGTACAGTCTTGTCACTGCTTTGCGCATGGTCGAGACGAACTGCACATCGAATGCCAACACGTGGCGATGCTTCCCTGGTCCCACTTTTGATCAGTCGCCCGCTGCTTCTTTGGCTACCTTTAATTGGATCCTCTCCAACACATCTACTGAGTATGCCACCAACGTCAGCGACTTGTCCACCTCTGGCCAGGGTGTTGCTGCGAATTTGTCCATCTCCGCTTCAGACAACCCTTTCAGCATCGTCTTTGACTCCACCCCTCTGACCTTCATCAATGACACCTCTCCACGATACACCTTTGCAGCCAACATTTCCCAGAAGATCATCCCAGCTGCCAACATCACTGCCGACAACAGAGCCACTGTTTGCTTCTTCAATCAGACTCAAGTCGTCGGAACCTTGCACCTTGATGATACCTTTGCTCAGCATTACACCTATACTGGTAACAACGCAAGCTACGCCCTCTGGCCATACGCTGTCCATGTCGAGCTCGTGAGCCCGGGTGGCACTGATACCCCAGCATGCTACTACACGAACAACGGTGTTGTTGGACAGCAGATCACAGATGTCTTTACTGCCCGACCAGCTGAAGATCTATGTCAATGCGAGTACAGGAACTATTTCTGATCCTCGGATCAGCCTGTCTGGTCTACTTCGAGCACATGTGTTGTTTTCCCTTCCCAGCGTTGTCCATATCAGCTTTACGATTCGATGTATGTTAACGTTCATGTCAAGTTTCTTTACTAGTTTACGAATGATTTCCCGCCTCTCATAATTCAACTCGGTCTGACGAGGGGCTACGATGATTCATCTTGCTTCGGTACAATTTGGTACTTGGAAGCATCACTGACCTCGGCTTTGAGAGAAGCCGGGGTTAGGGTATAGATGTGAGAGAAGCCTGTAGTGCACGGAAACCCTCGGTCCTGCAGATAAGAACGTATGTGGTGATTTCTACAATGATTCACTATCATTATCTCAAAATTGAAGCACGTGGGCAGGACTGATGCAGTCTTGATGCAGTCTTGATGCAGGTCCAAGGCAGAGAACACTTCCGATCCGGCGAGACCCTTTGTGAGTTTGCAGCCACAAAAGGCAACAGACCCACACATCTGAGTCTTGCCATGCACGGCAGATGGTGGTTGAGATGGTGGCAGATGTTTTAGGGCGGGGCTAGCTCCTTCGCTTCGTTAAGTATGTCACGCGGTAAGAGGCACAGCCCTTGGCATTACAGTCAGATATTAACTCAGTGCAGAACATGAATCAGCCCTCCAAAGACGAGCTGACTGTAATCAGTAAGCATTGTGCTTTCTAATGGATACAGATGACTTTGCAAGTGAACAGAGAGAGAGGAAATGGTCTGAAGAGGTGACAAAGTTTACAGAACCAGGGAAAGCGGGGCAGGGCAAGGTGTGTGGGGTGCGGGGTGAGGGAAACGTTGATCTTCACCGAGCATCAAGAACGTGTTCCTCGGCTCACTCGTTTCACGTAAGCGACTCGACTTGTCTCAATTGCCTCTGGCCATTGCTCGACCTACTAAAGCAGAGCCTTGTCCTCCCATCTCAACTCTCGACACAGTACATCCTCACACATCATGTCTCCCGGAAAGACCACCAACATCTCATTCGACAGCGACTTCGGCAACATCGTCGATGGCAAGTCACGCACCAAGTCAGACAACTACCACCAGGGTGTAAACCCCACTACCGGCGAAAAGCTCTGGGACGTCCCAATCGCTACTCAGCAAGACGTCGACGATGCTGTTGCCTCGGCACAGAAGGCCTTCCAGTCATGGAGCGTCAAGACCATTGAGGAGCGCAAGGAGCTGTTGAAGAACTTCCAGGAGCTGTGGGGCGGCTACCAAGAAGAATTTACCACTCTTCTCTGCAAGGAGACTGGTAAGCCCAGACAGTTCGCCGCCATGGAAGTTGGTGGCGTTGGTGCTTGGTTCGGTCACCACTTGACCCTCGATGTCCCTGAAGAAAGAATCGAAGACGACGAGAAGGTCATGACAACAAGATACATGCCCCTGGGCGTTGTTGGCGCCATCTGCCCCTGGAACTTCCCTTTGGTCCTGTCTTTCGGCAAGATCATCCCCGCTCTTCTTACCGGATGCACCATCATCGTCAAGCCCTCACCTTTCACCCCTTACACATCCCTCAAGGCCGTCGAGTTGTGCCAGGCCGTCTTCCCTCCCGGTGTCGTCCAGGTTCTCGGCGGCGATGACAAGCTTGGTCCCATGTTCACCGAGCACCCCGGTATTGCCAAGATCAGTTTCACCGGAAGCATTGCTACCGGTAAGAAGATCATGGCTGCTTGCAGCAAGACCCTCAAGCGTGTAAACCTCGAGCTTGGCGGCAACGACGCCAGTATCGTCAGAGAAGATCTCGATATTGAAGCTACCGCCCCTGAGCTTGTCATGGGTGCCTTCCAAAACAGTGGTCAAGTGAGTTAATCCATCCTCCAACGTCTCGATTTTTGGCTAACCTCCCAACCAGGTCTGCGTTGCCACCAAGCGTATCTACATCCACGAGAAGATTTACAGACCCATGGTCGACGCAATGGTCAAGGTCGCTGCTAGCCTCAAGGTTGGCAACCCTGACGACGAAGGTGCCATGCTCGGCCCCATCCAGAACGAGATGCAGTACGAGAAGGTCAAGACTTTCTTCCAGGACAGTAAAGACAAGGGCTATAACTTCGTCGCTGGCAGCGCAGATGTCGAGAAGAAGAATGGATTCTGGCTTCAGCCCGCCATCATCGACAACCCTCCCAACGACAGCAAGATCATCCAAGAGGAGCAATTCGGTCTGATCTTGCCCGTTCAGCCATACTCTGATGAGGAGGAGGTCATCAACCGTGCCAACGACACCAACGCTGGTCTTGGTGCCTGTGTCTGGAGCAAGGACGAGAAGGCTGCTGAGCGCATTGCCCTTCGTCTGCAAGCCGGAAGTGTCTTCATCAACTCATTCGAGAAGCCCACTCCTCAGGCATTGTTCGGTGGTCACAAGGAGAGTGGTATCGGCGGTGGTGAATGGGGTACACAGGGTCTGCTGTCTTACTGCAACCCTCATGTGATCCATCTTTACAAGAGCAAGCAGAGCAAGCTCTAGATGCATCAACAACAGGGTACGGCCGTCCACGGCCAACTTCCATAGAGCAGCCCATGTAAACAAGAATACGAATAATGAGATCAATCACTTCTGCAAAACAAAACAGAAAGGGAAATAAACCTGAAACGAAGAACACATCCGCGGCGGCTGTTTAAACCCCGAGATGATTGCTGAAGAAACAAGGGTCTTTCGGGTCTGGAATCTTGGTCACACGGCTTTCGGGACGATCTTCCGAAAGAGCCAAACATGGAGAAGGGCACATCGTTGCCCCTTTAGTTGAATCTCTCACATCATTTTCTGCGAACAAAACAAACCACTTACGAGCCACATGCACAAACGTGCTTGATCGATGGCGGGATTTACTTCTTGAAAGTCATCATACACCGCCTCATTGGGGTTTGTTTTGCATGAATCACAGGCAAGCGATCAAATCAGAATCGTCAGGCCAACATATCTGTAGTTTCAGGTCGTACATGACGTTGAAATGACTCGTCTAGTCACGGTCACTTTTTTTCTGATGGTTCTGCGTTTAATGGTCGAGAACTCGGTGTTTTTACCATTTGCCTGACTCTTGAAACTTTTGCTTAAAGAATCTTTTTTACGACCCATCTCCGTCGCGGCCACCCCTTTAAACGTTTCCCATTATTCTGTTTGTTCCCTTCCACCAGTCTGGTCGGCGGGAGATGTATGCAGGGAAAAAGAAAAAGATAAGAAAGTG
>Ga0115847_100232_pt1 | contig 14018 bp, 14 predicted proteins | sample InSIn5SAF170_FD_83861 | JGI IMG/M metagenome (GOLD analysis project Ga0115847, IMG submission 83861)
CCTGTGCGGTGCTTCTTGGAGTGTGATCGATGTGAATCTGCTTGGTTGTGCACAGCGCGATGGTGGGCATGATTTCCGCCTCCAGAGCCCTCGTTGGCCAAGTGTTGACCACTCGTCTCGTTGGTGTCGATTTGTGTAGACAGAGGACGTCTTGGTCGGCTCGCGTTGGTGGATCAGGAGCTTCTGCGTGTTCAGCCTTGCCCCCAAAATTCTGTTTTGGAATCCTTGCGCTTGGTGAGCGCACTGGAAAGCCCCGAGACATGCATAAAAGTTGTCATTCAATTTTCTACTGCCTGAAGCTGAGACAGTTGGTGCGTTTTTGTGTGGGACAGGGGCTCACGAACTTCAGCCTTGTGTCAGGTTTGAAAGTATCTAACCACTGCAGTCAAACAGGCTTGTCTCAGCTTTTGCGAGGTCGAGAAGTGGCTGAGGTTACATCACTGCTGAATTAAGTTCCTCCTGGAGGTTTCGTAATGTGGTCAACCGTACAAATTCGAGGGCTTACACTCCCACGCTTTCGGTCAAGAGTGAGGCTAGCATGCATATTCTTCCGTCTTGGCAGCCACATAGAACTAATGCTCCTCTCAGCATGCTGCATAATATGCTTCATTACTGTTCTGCAAGTGAGAGGCCATAGAAATATATAGAATGGGAAATTTCTTACTCTTGCTCGCCTAACTACACCATGCTCGCAGCAAGTGGGCCGAACCATGCATTTGCCGGGGATTCATTGTAGTCGAAATATTCAAAGGACCTGCTCTTGGCTGTCAAATCCAAAGTCCATCCTGAATGAGCAAATTGAGCGGCTGTATGATGGACGCACCTGTCTGTGCTGAAAGCATGTGTCTAAACCAGCATCCATATCAAATAGCCAACCTGGAAGCTGGGGCATGGATTGACGCCATAACTTGGGAAGAACGTTCTGTATACCTGATCAACACAAATAGCGACCTCCAAAAGATTGCCTAGCCGTCTTCAATAACATATTTCTCATGTCCAGGTGCTACGTAGTTGTTGAGCCACATAGGTCGAAAGCGGTGCGATAATGATATAAAGGCCTCCAGTAAAGACCGAAGCATCCAGCTCCACATACCTGTGGAGCGTTTCTACACTGGTCCAGCAATAGGACGGGGTCGTAAGCTTGTTGATTGAAGTATCGCAGACCGGAGCTCGTAAGTTCCAAGACCAATACCGGAGCCTTTACGACAAGGTCCTGTTGACATGGCTCTTGGCCGGGTTGGCTTCGTGGATTTAGCAAGAGTAGGAGGGTATGTTGATGATTTGGCCCTCCTGTGATGATGTCTCGAGCGGTCAGTTTGTCCATGCTGACCGATAGCTGTTGGATCCAAGAAAGACAGAGATATAATGGAATGCTCATTAGCCAGTAACGGTTCGATTGGAGGTTGCAACATTATTTGGGGACTCGGGGGAGGTTCATACGATTCTGGTAGGGATGTTGTCCATTCAGCTATACGTTCATCTGCTGCCGAGCCAGCACCAAGGGCTGGAGATGTAGTGCCTGGAACCTGCTGGCTTTGCCGTACTGCGACCATGGAATCTATGCGAGGTGCAGCTGACCCCAGATTATCGACAAGTGATTGGTACAGATTCTCACTTAGATTATCCGTGTCATCATCAACATCATCTTCAAGTACGATGCCTTTTTCCATGCATATTTTCTTGTAAAACAACGCTTGGTCTCGGTGGTGTGCCATATCATTGAGAATCTCGAGATGCCGCTCAGCGTACTCCTGATATGTCATGTGATCCGCGATTTTATTGATTTCATCCGAATGATCTTGTAGCTCCGGATGCTCGCTGGGACGGGGTCCAAGATTGATAAGATCGTCAGAGCACCATCGCACGGCTGAAGCATGGTGATAAAACAGATCAGCGTAGTCTGGCTCCGCGGAACTTGCGTTGCTTCCCTGTGGCTCATCTACTACGATGGTGGGATAGGCGGCCACAGGAAGTATATCAGGCCTGGGAACTACGAGCCTGTTCGTCGCAGGAGGGTTCGTATGCGTCTGAGATGCCTCCAAATGCTCGAGCTGTAAATCATACGATTGCAACTGAAGCCATACTTTTTGCAGACGTTCGAGTTCGGGCGCGTCATTGAGCCGGTCGGAGTTCATGGACTGATGCTCTTCAATCAAAACCATCCATTCTTTGCTCAGTTCAATGAACCGCCTTCGTCCATGAGCATACGCCTCCCAGGTGGTAAGCTTATCATGCATCCCGGGCGCAGGTCGAGGCATCTGCGCTGGTACCACATTCTCCCCGCGATCAGATGATGGAGAGACTCCTTCGGAACGTGACATTCCATTCCAAGCTTGAGGTTCCCGCGGCCGACTCGGCGTACCAAAGTCAGAGGCCGGTTTACTAGGCACATGAGTCCAGGACGCGTCAGAATCGTGAGAACATCGTCGGGCACCGGAAGCGTGAAGATGTCTTTCCTGGACTGATGTAGCGTGCTCGAAGTCTGCGCGTGGAGACAGAAATTGGCCGACCAGGCTATCAGGCAATCTTGCGGACATTCTTGGAGGAAAAAGGCCGTTGTGAAAGCTGATGGAGGAACTTAGGCGTCTTAATATTTGAACACGTGTTGACTTGCGCTCTCGTGCAATGGAAGAAAGACGGCGAAACTGAACGATGTGGGAGTTCAGGTTGCCAGGGCCAACAAATACTCTGCAAGGCATTCGACCTACCCAGTCCCTTTCCCAGCCTTGTTACTCCTGCGCCAATTTCCACCGGCGCGGCGTGAAATGGCCTCAGTAATGCACGTCTGTGCAGCATTCCGAATTGGGGTAAATTTGCGATCTTTCAGCCCCGAGCTGCATATGCCAACAAGCATTGATCCCGAATCCATGACGTGCATCAACGTCTTATACGAGTGGGGTATTACTGGCAAGGGTCAACACATCACTTACGAAGTACCAAAAATCCATGCTTGTGATAGACTTTAACAGGCTCGTTACCGCGCTGGATGCACGACCCTGCCACCATGTGTCTGCATATGCGTGAAGAGGTGTCAAGTGACCCTCCTTCTACCGCCCTCCATGAATGGTAGAGCGCGAAGCTCAAGATAGCTGATGCGGCTCTGCGGTAGTAACTCCAGAAGAAGACCGGGAGCGACCATAAGCTCGTCTATAAATTGAGATGCAGCTTCGCCTGGCTGAAGTGTCAAGCGGCATGAAGCCCCGGACGCTTGACAATGTCTCACACACAAGGCAATGCGCCTTGGGTATGGGGTGAAGAAAAACGAATGTACCGTTATCATGACGCAAAAAACCAGCAGTGGATTTATAGCGATGGATCCACCTTGCCTGCTTCGGGGTATGTGAATCCAGCGCTTAGGATGGCGTACGTTCATAAGCACAGTGTATCGATCACAATAGCATCACTGATGGACTAGAGCAAAGAAATTCTTACCCATCTGGAAGTGGAGGGTCAAGCATACCTCGGACGTATCCTAGCGGCTATGACAATTCCCTCATTAGTGCTGGCCACGCCGCCCAATATGACGAGGCCGTAGACGATATGAGCAATGACTTCACAAACCTCAACACCAACGAGACGAGTGGTCAACACTTGGCCAACGAGGGCTCTGGAGGCGGAAATCATGCCCACCATCGCGCTGTGCACAACCAAGCAGATTCACATCGATCACACTCCAAGAAGCACCGCACAGGCAGTGAAGAACTGAAGCTGAATGGCAAAAGTATGTGCTTATCTCTTATCGAGATGTCAATGCTTACTTTTTTAGTATTTAAGATGCAACATAAAAGCTTTTTCAAGCCTGGTACAGTAAGTATGTATGATGTCTCTCAAATCTTCTCTGTACTGAGTCCCCACCATGTATTCCAATGCATATTGAATCAAGAAGCCGGTAACCTCCCCGACCTTGATAAGGCGACAGAAGTACCACGGTTCAAGAACAGACACGGACAGAACATTCATACCGAGATAAGAATGTTTGTGGTCATGCGTGATAATGAAGATTTGTCCTCGACTTGCCTGTCAGTATCTCCATTCAACACGAAGCAATTTTTAAGGCTGACCAAGATAGATCTGTGCAAACCTATAGCGGCAAAGGAGTGGCAAAGAGCACGGTAAAGAAGGCTAACCACGCCGTGTTATACTCTGGAGAATCTCCTCCTGCTATCATGTCCAGGGAGTATCCAGACGATGTGGTAGGCGAACAAGGCATGCGAAAAGCGATTAGAGTCGATGTGACGAGCCAGATGTTTCGGCTGGATCCAAGGTCTAGAATCAATCTTCGGGCCCTACATACTTGTCAACACAACTGGAAAGTTCATAAAATTGGAACGATCCATCCAAAGTTTTGGACAGCACTTTGGGAAGAACACTACGCAGCATTGGCAGACTCTGATAGCGCCGAGCCATCTCCAAGCGCCTCGGCTGATCCGACAGCATGGTATCAGCATACGTCTCCTGAACAAGAAGAGTCTTCATACGCAGCATTGGCAGACTCTGATAGCGCCGAGCCATCTCCAAGCACCTCGACTTATCCGACAGCATGGTATCAGCATACGTCTCCTGCACAAGGAGAGTCTTCATACGCAGCTACATCAACGGCTGACACACAAGCATCGAGCTATACGTCCCAGTACACGTATGCTACACCGGCAACGTATGCACAATATGATGAATATTTTCAATCCTCAAACTACAATGGAACGCAATAACGCCTGCCAGCAAACTCAACTGCCCATTCAGCCAACGAGATTCAACATCTCGTCTTACGTGGGATCAGAGACAAAGTCTCAGGTCGTCAATATTTCGTGTACGTTGCAATTTGGACAATAACGCCAAAATTCTCTCAGGACATATCGACGGGGCCAGCGCTGCTTTCACTGCGATCAATACATTTATTTGTGGTATTTAATTGCGTACCGATCAGGGGTATCAGACTGTATCACGATCCTTTCAGCAGGAGATGTCCCTCGCGAAAGTGATGTCGAATATCATTTTTTACATGAAATTTTCATAAAATTGTGGATGGTTATTCCCAATAAATTATCATGACACCGCAAGACATTCGCATTTTGCCAAGTAATTCCAGCTGTCCAGACCCAGATTGATTTGTCTTGAGAGTATGTATATTTCGAAGGAGCTATGAAGTACAATACGTGATCCTACGCAACTTGATGCTGACCCCTAACTTTTCCAGGTTGCGGCCCGTTCCGCGATAGGCTCTAATGTTGCAGACTTGCAGTTTCGGTGGTCTACGATGGTCTTTCCAGTAAATCCACCTGGGCAGACTTGCGATTTGCGATGACATTGAAAACTGCTATACACATCCACTTTGCACATTATCAAGATGCCTATTGTTCGTTGTCGGTAAGTTGGCGGATCTGATGCTCTGCAAGGTCTACACGATAGTCCATCAGCGTTCAGTGGTTAGTGCTAATGCAGCATAGCTGAACAGAAACGATTCTTACTAAAGTGGTAGGTCTAGTTTGTGGAGCAACTGTTCCATTCTTGGGACTGGTTCAGAGCTTCCCGTCCAGCATTTCTCTGACGCGAAGAGAATCCGCGGGAGATATCTGCCCTGTAGCTTTCATAGCGCATCTGAAGACTCCGGGCGACATGATAGACATTCTCTGTAACCTCGATCTCCGCGTCTGCCACTAGATCAAAGGTCAAAACCAAGAGCATCAACATCCAGACTAAGTCGAACACATGGTACCGCCAAGCAAGGTGCGCCTTGGGAAACCCTGGAAAGTTCAGCCGCACGTCAAGCATATTAAATGATCGAAGTCTTCCGTGAGATTTTCTTTGCAATGCATCTATGAAGCTCCTGATCTCTCCTGCCTTTATTAAGTGATCACTCCTGCCTTCATTAAGTGATCACTCCTTGTGCTACGCATATATGCGCACAATACACCCTGACTATGCCGAAATTAATATCCGTTGTGGGCGCCACTGGTGTCCAAGGCTCGTCCGTCATTAAAGCCCTACTGAGCAACAGCAATTACGTTCTTAGAGCGATCTGCCGAGACCCAAGTAGTGAGAAAGCAAAGGCGCTATCAGCCAAGGGCATAGAAGTTGTCAAAGCCGACCTGAACGATTTCGACTCCCTTGTAAGAGCCTTCAAGGGCTCTTCTGCGATCTATGGGACCACGGGCTTCTTTGAAGACTTTGCAAAGCATGGCCCGACGAAAGCAGTGGAGCTCGAAGTAGCACAGGGTACCAACATGGCTAAAGCAGCTGCAGCTACAGAAACGTTGGAGCACTTCATTTGGTCTACGCTTCCTGACAGTCGCAAGATCAGCAACGGCAAATTCATGATCCCCCACTTTGATGGCAAAGCTCAAGTTGATCGATACATCAAGTCCTGTCCTGCATTGCTCGAGAAAACGACCTTCCTGTGGGTAGGCTTCTATGCCTCAAATTTGACATTCCCCATGTTCACTCCATGCTACGTACCAACGGCTGGGAAGTACATTCAAATACAAGACTCTCCGGCGGACACCCCAATCAAAACTATTGGGGATGCCAGTGTCAACGTGGGTATCTTCGTCCGGGCCATACTTGCTCAACCAGAACAAACCTTGAAGGGCAGGTATGTTCTCGCGGAGTATACCGAGATGACAGCGGACGAATTTCTCCAGGCATGGGCAATAGCGCAAGGCACGAAGGCTCAGTACGTTCAGACTGATGAGAAAACATTCTTTTCCATATGGCCAGGCTGGGCTGAAGAAATCAGCAGCATGATGCAATTCTGGGCTTGGGCGAGAGAGAGAAGCTGGAGCAGTGAAGAATATATAACCAAGGCTGATCTGGGCATCAGGACAGAAGATTTAGTCAGTCCACAACAGGTGTTTGCTTCGCTTAAGTTCTAGCAATTCAAGAAGGTAGATGCTCTGTTGATCGAATGCCGCTTGGAGCGGATAGTACATGGCTTGCTCGCAATACACATATATCTTGACCATCATGGCCTGAGACTGCGCATGGATGGAAAAATCAGGCCCTAAGCGCTACACCTCGTGTTTGTTTTCACCGGCGTAGTGATAATGAAGCGAGCAATCAAAACCCCATATTAAACAACATGCAGGGCCACCGGATCCGGATGTGACAAAAACTGAAGCTATTTCGAATTCTATAACGAAGCACGTAATGCATCGCCGGATGCGAAGATTCCGTGTCCAAACTTGGTGATTTATGGCAATCGTCCAGCTGCGCCAATCTTGGAACTGTACATTACCCGCCACCGACCGCATGCGCAAACCTCGAACCCTATGTGCACAAGTTGTGTTTTCGATCCCATAGCTGGATTCACAACGCCCAAGCAACGCCTAAATGACCGAGGCTTAGACGCCAGTCGCACCAGGCGCCTTCTCATCTTTCCTCAAGCTCACCAGCAGCTCTCTGAACCTCTCTTTACCACTTCCTCCAGCACCGCCCTTTGGTCCCTTCCCACTGATGTCGACTAGCTTTGCAATTCGTTCCCAGCTCGTGCCGCCCGCGGTGGTGTCATCTCTGCTCGCCAAAAATTGCTCTGCCTCGCGCTTTGTCTGGGCCAGACTCTTCTCCTTCTTGTCATTGTAGTTGTCGTAGAAGTCATCCAAGGCTTGCTGGGCTTCTTTGATTGTGGATTCCTTCTTTGAATGGGAGATTTCATCCCGGCGAGCGATCTCAGATTCACGTTTGGCGCGCCAGGCTTTGATGGCCTCGGAATCTTCTACTGGTTGTGAGAAAGACGGCGCCGGGTATGAGTTGGGGGCGCCTGGGAGGAAGGATGCGCCTGTTATCGTGCCGCCCGGTGCCATGTGCTATTTTCCATGTTAGTAAATCCAATTCTCTCTGGCCCTGTCGGCCTTAGCAAGTTGCATATCTCGCCATACCTCGTTTGTGGTGTCAATCGCCGGAAAGCTGGACTCGAACCCCGACACGTCGTTGCTGCCGTCCATCGCCGGGAAGTTGCTACCGCCACCGCCAAGCAGATCGTCATCGCCAGCGTCCTGCACAGAAGCCAAGTTGCCATCACCCTCGGATGCGAAGAAGTCGGCGTCGTCGCCAAGCGCTGCGCGCTCCCGTTCTAGAAAGCTCGACTCCCCACCGGCAGGAATGTCTCGAACTTCGGTCTGGCCTGTGGACGGCGCAAGAAGTTAGCTCCGATACTCTCTCCCTTAGACATGTTGGCTAACAGCTCACCTTCATCGAAGTCTTCTATCGACGGGAACCGGTCAGCCATGATGTGTCAATTCGGAATGCGAGGATACAAGAGCGTTAGCGGAGCGACTGTGGCGAGAAGTAGAGTATGAAGAGTTGCGATGTGAATGTTTGTATAAAGGTGGTAACGTGTCCGTGTTGGACATCTGGATAGCTGCATTTGCGGTAACGAACAGGGATATTGATGCCTGATGCAGGCGCTAAGGCTGCAACGAACCCCGAAAGCTCAAGGTCGAGTTCCAACCTGGAAGCTGCAAACGGAACCTCAAACATTCAATCACAACAACATCCCCGTCCATCAGAAGCCGTAAGGTATCCATCATCGCTACTGAAGATCTCATCGGGGGGTGCATCATCTCCAGATTCGTTGAATTCGGGCACTAGATAGAACTTTTTGCATCGTGAAGTCTTGAGCGTCGTGTGCAAATCATGGCGTACACCGACGATGCTGTGAAGGCCAAGTTGTCTGCTCTGAATGAGACACAAGATGCCATTGTGGCTGTCGCTCAATGGATCATGTTCCACAAGTATGGAAATTCCGCACAAATCCATCACATCAGAATCATTGCAATCTGGTCATGCCAAACACGTGGGACTAACAAGCTTGTGGTGCAGGAGATACGCGGACCGTACCGCGCAGACCTGGGCGCAGCGGCTAACAGAGTCGAATCCTCCCAAACGACTGAACTTGATCTATCTAGCAAATGGTGAGCTGCAATCTCGAATTCCCAAGAATCCAGATTGACAATATTGCAGAAGTTGTACAGCAGTCGAAGGCCCGGAAAAAGATCGAGTTTGTGACAGCATTTCAGCCTGTGAGTCTACTATGTAGTGTTCGTTGCCTTGGTGAGACTTCTCACACAGACACAGATTATCGCCGAGACAACCGCCGCCGCATACAGAGGTGCATCTCTGGACATCCAGCAGAAAATCAGGAGAGTCGTAGACGTATGGCGCCAACGTCAGATCTTCAATCCAGAATGCCAAAAGGATATCGAGACGCGGATAAATGGTGCGCGAGTTTACAGTAGATCATATCTTCTCCATGCGATTTTGCTAATCTGCCATCAGACATCGATCGTGCACGAGGTGGCGCACGGAAAGGCGGACTTGGTGGCTCCCTTTTAGCATCATCCGCCATGACCGCACCTCCAGAATATCAGGCCTTAATCACAACACAATCATCGCTTATCAAGCTCGAAACACTCTCGAAGCCTGCAGCAGCTAGTGCTCATTCTGAATGGGAGAAATTCAGTGATCCATCTGTTGATGCCGGCTCCCTGGCCAAACAAGCAGGTACATTAGGAGCACTGCTGAAGACGTTGGCCAACGCAGAAGGCGCTGTTGCGGAGACTCTGAAGGCCCGCAAAGCACTCATCGATGGCCTGCAGAAGATCCTATCCAAGAACAACGAAGAATACGCCATAGAGGAGAACCAGCTACGCGAGCTAAACGGGCAAAAAGTCGAAGTTGAGGCCAAAAAGCGAGATGTAGAGGATCGCATCATGGCTGGGCTTGCGCCTATTGCAAACAATGGAGGTGGCACACCAGAGCACGACCCACCGCGTCCAGATGCGGAGCCACTTACACCGCCACCTATTGAGAGTATCACACCTGTTGGTACACCCAAAGTGGGCTATGTCTCTACCACAGGTGCAGATGTCATTACGGAACGCCCTCCATCGATGAATGCTGAGAACACCGCACCCCCTTTTGACGCCTTGCCGCAAGGAGCACTCGTGATAAGTGGTCCTGAAGAGATCAACGTGACATCCGCGGAGTCGAACGGGCCACTACCGGGACTAGGTAGACAGGCAAGTCCAATGCAAGGCGGACTAGCGAAGAGGAGGAAGATGAGTGGTGCAGATGTCGGTGATGAGTTTGCAGGATTTGCCGGAGAAGGACTTGGGCTTGATGCTGACGTTGAGGCTATGATCGGTTAAGTTAACCTGCATTATTCACGATGCTCGCTCGGACGTGGTCATTAAGGTGGCAGATCGGCTACGCTTAAGCGCCCAAAAAATTGATCTGCAACGCTTTGTCAGCTACGTATCGACGTCTTCGATGACGTTTTTGCCCGTGTGACAAAGGCTAGGTATAGTTACATTCAATGGTTGGATGGCCTTGTCGTTCTCTGTACCACAGAACATACAATGGCTTACCACATACCTCTCACTTACCAAGGTGCGAAACATACTCTGGACGCGAATTATGGCGAAGGCCCGTGAACATTACATCTGGTCTTGTCGGTTGTCACTGATACATCTTCGGGCACAACATGAGTCAGCAAATGCATTCAGGTAGCCACAGAACTTTTCCGATTTTTCTTCACACTCAGGATTCCATATCTTCCTTCTGATCAACACAATCTGCATGAGCTGAACCAAGTGCAATAGCTGGTAAGGAGTGAATGGAATGGTACAATGGATGTGGTCCCCAAGAGAAAACCGAAACTAATAGCCTTTCCCTCCTGTACCTGAACCAGCTCCACCGTCGCAATTCTCAGCGCCTGCACCTTCACCGCCCGAGCCTTTGCCTATGCTTTCATCAGAGCTGTGGCATTGCGGTAGGAAGGGAAAGGCAGCATACCACCGGACCATGAGTCGAACCCGCCTCCATTGCCTACAGATACGTTAGTTTGCCCAAACTTCGCGTCAAATGAGTGTGCGGTCACGCATAGTGCCGATCAAATCTGGGTTTACTGTAATGACATCGGGAGGTGTCAAGTAAGCATCGTGACCCACGACATAGGAAAGCGGAATGGCGATGGGTCTACGGTACTTGCATTCGTAGGTTACAGGACTGCCAGTACTTTTGTAGGTTGAGTTCAATCGACCAGGACCCGCAGGTGGTTGTCTCCGTCGAATATTTACCACTTACCTGTACGGAATGTTAGCGAAGTTTGGCGGGCTTTAAGATCTTGTTACCTCCACCATTTCCACCGCCGTTGCCCTTGCCTAAGGATCGGAGTTAGCTTCAGCATTCGGGAAAGCACCATTGCCGAGATCGCATACCGTCAGCACCGCCTCCGAAGCCACCGCCAGAGCCACCACCCCCAGAATTGTGTCCGCTGCCTCCAGTCCCTACGTGAATGTTAGTACTACAAATTACCAGCGGGCACTTGCGAGATAGGTGGCCATCTTCGCGGGCAACAAACCGCCATTGTAGCGCTCCGAAACAGTAACGTAGTTCAGTGCAGAATCGTGTGGTGTTCAAAGGTTCGATCAGTGTAAGATGTCTGCACTGCTGTTCTTCGTAGATATCATCCGCTCAACGCAAAAGCCGAGGTTGGTTTGCAAACTCCTTCCCAATCATGCCATTCCTCGTCCGCATCTGGTACGCGAACTCCAGTTATGCCCAACTTCATTCGATGCAAATGATCGTGTATCTACTTAGCTTGGGGAGAATTTTTCAACAGGCTGACCAGAATAAAAGCCAGAATGCAAATCTGTTGTCACGTGGGATCAGGTGTCCCTTCGTATGCCAAGTCCTTGTCACAGAGTTATTTCGGGAGTTATTCGTAAAATCATCAGTCCGCTAACCCTACCTTCCCAAAACTTCATACAGAGTGCTATCTCTAGCACAATTTACGTCCCTATTCCGTACCGACCACCAGAAGTAAGATCGGAACCTCTGAAACATTCATTCGGGTTCTCAAAGGCAAGCCGCATGTAGCACGAAGGCATCGAAAATCCCGTCGGGACGCGGCTGCATGTGGCAGCGACGATGACCTAAAAATATGCGCAGAGATCAAGGTTGTCATCCATGATCCTGCACTGCTAGGACCCTATTGCCCGAAGTTGATATCTCTACTAAACAATTGGATGGCTCTATGCCCATGAGCTCCAGAGGTGGCACAGCATATTCAATGAGTAGAGGCAGCTCATAAGCTCTGGATAGAGCGGTAATTCCGTGCCATGGGACGGGCATATCTTTGTTCCCGTCTCCCATGACTACGTACAGCTTATGGCAAACCCTCACATGGTTCGATGCCCTCAGCTTCGACTCACGAAACCTGTGACCAGCGTTCTATAACCAAGGAAAGCATCACCTAGAAATCTTATCATCGTATCTTGGATGGATTCCACCTAAGATTCTCTTGGAAGTTATATCACTCAAATACCCTGATGCACCAAGAGTGTAATTTTGGTGTCAACAAAGGGTTTCAGACCAACGCTTCGTGAGCACACCAGCAGCGATACGAGGTTGATGATTGGCTTTAGACCAGCCGCCCCAAAAGGTGCAAGCAGTCAGCCACTGTAACTTAACGTTCTGAATCCCGCAAGTACTGTTGCGCCCGTTAACCTAAAGGGGCAACCATAGTCACACGCGGCTGGGCTGCTTTTTGCTATGCGCGTTGTCTTTGGTCTCTTGCCTTCACTGAGCACGCAAGAAGTGCTGTTTCTGTTAGTAATGATATGCCATCGGCATATTCTGTTGGATCCCTACGTTTCATGCAGGGTTTATTTTCGGAGCCGATAACATACCGCGTAGGACGACCAGACAGGCGACATCAAAGAGTTCAGGGCGTGAATGGAGCCACATAGTAATATGGATCCACCATGGGTAAGGAATATGGAGATGGAGGGAACGAAAATGCAGGACGTCGTAGGCTGTGCGAGCAACAAGGTCCGTAATCGAGGCATGAACCTGGTTTCGATCAAGGTATTCAACAGTGGTGAAGTCATGGTTCATAGCACCCGAATATCAAGCCAGATGGAATTCGAGAATTTGTATGCTTGCTCATGCTATAAAAAGGGTGACACTCCTCGACAACGTTATTAGCGGCACATCGAGTTTCGCATTTGTTCTCACAAGTTAGAACTCCTGGTACACTCGTTCTACAAAATATCTTCTTAGATACTTGGCCTCATCCGTCTTTACGATGAAAGGCGCGGCAATCTTGTCACTTTTCGGGCTGGCCCTATCAGCCTTCGCGATACCAGCGGACTTCGCTCGTCGAGGAAGCGGAGGTGGAGGAGGTGACGTTGATAGCTGGTCAAGTGGTGGGGGAGGCAGCAACGGTGGAGGGTCAGGTGGCAGCTGGGGAGGTTTTGGCAGTGGTACGTTGCATTTCTTACTGTCCAGGAGCCTGTTCTTAGCGAGCAAGGCGACCACTCCAGACTCAAAGTAATTCAGCTATATGCATCGCAACACAAGCAGTGCATAGCACCAAGCTCGGCAGTCAATATGCATTTACGTTCTGTTACACGCTTTACACGGTTTCGTGAATGCCATTAAATTCATATTAACAAGAGGACTAGGTGGTCCTGGTGGCTCTTCTGGTGGGCATAGCGGTTCATCTGGAGGTGGATCCTCTGGGCATGGAGGGTCTGGGGGAGGATCTAGCGGTGGAGGCTCTGGTGGTGGATCTGGTCATGGAAGCTCCTCTGGCGGTGCTGAGGGTGGCTCCAGTGGTGGCCATTCATCTGGAGGCAGCTCTAACGGTGGTGGATCTTCAGGACATGGGGGATCCAGCGGCGGCGGCGGCTCTGGTAGTGGCCAGGGTGGCTCGGGTGGCTCGGGTGGTGGTCACTCATCTGGAAGTGGCCAAGGCGGCTCCGATGGTGGTGGATCGTCAGGCGGATCGTTTGGGGATGGCCAAGAGGCTTCCGGTGGAGGTTCTGGCCATGGAGGCTCGTCGGGAGGCGATCAAGGGGGTTCTGGTAAGATTGCTAGGCCACAGAAACGAGGCGCTCATGCTGATTCCGGAGTAGGAGGAGGAGGAGGAGGAGGAGGAGGAGGAGGAGGCGGTGGCAGTAAGAATTTGATATTACTATTCATCAGCTCATTACTGAAGATGCGTAGATGGAGGAGGC
>Ga0115847_100235_pt1 | contig 13974 bp, 10 predicted proteins | sample InSIn5SAF170_FD_83861 | JGI IMG/M metagenome (GOLD analysis project Ga0115847, IMG submission 83861)
AAGCGATCGATTGCGAAGTATGGGTTAACGACATTTCCGGTGGACTTTGACATCTTCTGGTTGCCCAAAGTCCAGTGCGCGTGCGTCAAGATCGATTTTGGAAGCGGGAGATCAAGGGCCATCAGAAATGCCGGCCAATAAATGCAATGAAATCTGCGTGATATTAGACTCAAATACACAGTCGACTGGACTTCTCTGCGAACTTCTTACCGAACAATGTCCTTCCCAATAATGTGGACGTCGGCGGGCCAGCCGCCATGAGAAGCGTTCTCTGGGATCCACGGATATCCTGCGGCAGTCGCATAGTTCAGCAGTGCATCTAGCCAGACATAGATGGTTTGGGATGCATCATCCGGGACAGGTATGCCCCATGTAAGCCTGCTTGATGGCCTTGAGATGGAAAGGTCCTGTAAGCCCTCCGTCACCCAATCGACTACCTGCTTCTGTCTCGTGTAGGGCTGGATCCAGTCCGGGTTGTCTGCATACCATTTCAGCAAAACCTCCTGGAAAGCCGACAATCGAAAGTGATAGTTCTCTTCCTCCGTCCATTCCACCTCCTTTCCAGTCTCGATCGAAGCCATGTGCTTGCGACCTGACCATGGCTCAATGATTAGGTGGACGGCTGATGCAGGATAGAACGTCTCGTCACTGACAGCATACCAGCCCTCATGCTTAGACGTGTAGATCAAATCCTTCTCCTTGAGAAGCTGCCATGCGTACTGAACAGCTTCTATGTGATCAGGATCCGTTGTCCGCATGAATCGAGTGTATGCTATGTTCGCACGAGCTGCCAAATCCTAATATCATCAGCAAAATAGCTATTAGCACGACATGAAACCATAGTACCTTGAAGGTATCCGCGCCCTGGTCGCAGAATGCTTTCGGCTCCGTGTTCGCTTTTTCCGCTGCCCTTTGTACTTTCATGCCATGTTCATCAGTGCCAGTCAGGTAGACTGCCCTTTTCCCCTGGAGTTCTGCGAATCGCTTGACAACATCACCAAGGACCATAGAATATAGATGCCCGACATGTGGAGCAGCGTTCACATAGAATATCGGCGTTGTAACATAGAATGGCTTGTCGGAGTCTGGGACCGCTATTGATGGTGACAATGGTTCTATTGGGGCAGCAGATCGGCGCGCAGCCGTGCTGCTTAGACTGCGTCTACATTCTTTGCAGACCCAATTGGCTCTAGCCGAGCGCGCAAGAGCAGAGGTTGCAAACCGTGATATTGTTTGATGATGCATGGAGAGTATCGGACGCGCATGGTTTCTCAATGACGCGCCCGGAAAAAGCTTGGTCGGCGAAAATCACGGATAATCCTGCCGATATCTCGTGATTCTCAAGTCCTCCCGTTATCAACGACCCGACGACATCACGAACTCCTGACAAATTTCTTTACTTCTAGAGCGCCTGAGCAAAGTTTTGTCCCTGGAATCTTAATCTAAGGACAGATGTGGTTGCACCAAAGCCCCATAAAAAGCTCTGAAAGCACAAGTCCATTCCCCATAACACCATGAGGAGCATCACCACCGCGGATCATCGGGTTCTATTGCTGCCCATTCGCACCAGGGGATTGTCAATGTTGACAGCAATTTGCCAGATATGCGCTAAAACGTCTACCAAAGTAATTGGAATCTCGTTTTTATCATGCGATGAGCCGCACCCATTGTAGCAAGATGGAGGGCTCCAATGCTCTTAAGTACCTGCCACAATCACGAAACTGAAATCAAAAACTGGGCCCGAGATCAGAAAGATAGGTATTATAGTAGGTTTAGGATCACTACGAACGCTTGGTCCAGATTGCATTCACACTCGCTTTCAACATCGCTTTGTCCAGATCTGGTAGGCAATATTCTTATTGAGGTCCAAAACGGGGAAGCAACAGAACAATACGGATTTCAGGTTTGACAGGACTTCAGGGACCATCTTTCTCTCTCTCACTCTCAGTCAATCTTTGGCATTTCTGGACTTGCTTGTTTCTTACATCTGGATACTGTCTTCCTCTCGTCTTCCCTGCTTTGAAGAGATATTCCTCGACTCCAAACAGCGACTTAAGTATAAGTCTGCTACTGCCACCAGTCATGGATAGAGCTTGACAGAGGTTTTTTTGTATTTACTACATTCTCTTTCAAGTAGATCCTATTGGGGCCCTGATACGGTTGGGTCCTCTAAGCTGACAAAAGCATTACACGGGGCTCGTCTCAGAGCTCTTTGAACAGCTCAACGTCTGGCTCAATTTGTTTGTTGTATACTTATTTGGTCGTCAATAGGATCTGGTTCCCATCAGGACTACATAAATTACGACATCGACATGCATTCGCTACCTCAGCTCTTCACTGTCCTTCACCGAGGCCAAACTTCCTGTTTGCAATCAGCAACACCATCGAACCACAAATTCCATTCGAGATTACTGAATGCGTCAGCCATGAAGATCACTACCCTCCTTGCCGCAGCTGTCTTGATCGTCACCGTGTCAGCTGAAGCGGAGCCAATCACCGTCTACAAGAACACCGTGCCAAAGGGCAGAAACCATGGCTGCTATCGCGTTGGCATGCCTTGCAACAAGGTCAAACGTGCCATCGAGGTAGCTACTGAAATCCTTGATGAGCCCGTGGATACCAGCTCCTCTCTCGCTCGCCGTTGTTTCGAGAATGGACAGCCATGCGCGAAAGCTCGTCGTGCCGAGGCGGCCCTCCGTGCGTCTCTGAAGGACGCTGACTTTAACAACTTCGGCGATGGCAAGAAGGGACCAAAGCACCACTTTTGTGAGGATGGTAAGCCGTGTACAAAGGGCTTCAAGCGTGTCATTGCTCGGTCTCTCCCGTTCGTCGAGGTGGAGTCTATTGATGATGTCAATGCCGATCCAACCTTCTGCCACAAACCTGGTCAGCAGTGCGACAAGATCAAGCGCACTGTGGATGCCATCTCGGAAGCTCTTTCCAAGCGTGCGGCTGAGCCAATTACCGTCTACAAGAACACCGTCCCAAAGGGCAGAAATCATGGCTGCTATCGCGTTGGCATGCCTTGCAATAAGGCTAAGAGAGACATTTGCTTCCGCAATGGCCAGCCATGCAACGTTGCCAATCGTGCTATTGACTATTTGGACGTGGCTGCTGCAGATGCGTGGGACTATGTCACCGAGGACCTGCCAGAATCTGAGTATAGCGGCTAGTCACGAAGGTCCGCTCGATACTCTGAGCGCAGAATCTCGTCCATTAAAACTTTTGCTTCTTCGTAGGTGCGACCTGGTCTGGATTATCGTATCACTCTTTATCATTGTTAGCTTGGGTTCGCCCTAGGGGTGTAATTCAAGGGCTATAATTAACATTCTTCGCGACGTCCGTCTATGACACTATCAGTTTTTTGTAAATAAATGATGCTCGAGAGCACAATTGATTCTATTTAGCACTGCTCCACATTCCACACGTTCTCTTTCCATCGTTCACATCAGAACTTTTTTGAAGGTCCAAAATTTAATTGTATGTCGTTTTCATTCGCTTTGTGCGGCAACGAGGCTCGGCGTGTGGTTCATCTGCTGACCAGATTTACCATCTCCTCGTCAGCCGTAAAGCGGCGAACCAACGTCTGCACGGAAGCTGTGTTAGATCGAGCTCGCGACAAGATACATGGCCTTCCTATACAGCAGCAAGCATGGTAACGCGTGGCCAATCGGGGATTTCTTCACCTTACACCGCCGCGATTCCTGCTTTAAATAATACAGCGAGTTTAGGACGTCAAGAAAAGTTTGACCGAAGTTACGCCTCCCATGTCGCAGTCTATCGTCCTCATTACTCGCTGGACGGATCGGCTCGATAATGTTCTGAGCCTATTTCAACCTCTCCACTATGCAGGACGAAGGTTCTTCATAACTTGACTTCTAAGATCAGAGATCGACTGACGCCGCTGGAAAACAGGCACACCGCTGCTTGCCGGGCGAGAACGTTTGCATATTGTTCTGCCCACTTGTTCACCGCCAGGCAAGAGTATGACTCGAAGAAATCTTTCCCAGCTGTGTCACGGACGCAAACGCAAGGAAAAGGATACACAGTCTCTTCATGAGTGTCCACCTGGTCCGAAATGTTGCGCACAAGGCTCGCGATTAGGACTAGCATCAATCTACGTCAGCCTTAACGCCCTCTTTTGAGCCTCATCTCCGATTCAGCAGCGTGAGCCCACGCGAGCTTCGTCACTCCGTTGAGGCCGACCTCTTTTTAAGCAGGTTTAGCAAGCAGATCACTCGGGCAAAGCGACATGGAGAGCACCATACTGTGCTCCTCGATTACCTGGCGCCTATCCCACACTTCTTTCTCATGCTGATGTAGGACAACAGCGACTTACGAGCGCTTACGCAACGGCGAAGGCTCCGAGTGCCTCTGTTCGACTTTCTGCAGCCATCCTAATTCACCTGTCTTTTCACAGGTTGCATTATCTGGTGAGGATTGTTGTGCATGTTGTACAGCAGCGGTACGATATTGGTCAGAAGTGTCGATCTGCAGATTGATGAGCCACCACCACATTGGCCTGGATCGTTTGTTCGAACTGCAGAAGGTGATCCCACGCAGTCATTCTTCGCTGTCATGACATCGTAATCAGACAAAAGAAACTGTCAAGCAAGAGCCTGCGTTCAAGCCTAGCTCACAGCCTTCTCTCGTGGCTTGCGCGACCCCTGACTCTGACACAGTGGAAATGTCTTGCTCCGGGGAACCTCTTCCGACCCAAGTGTAGAGGCAACCTTATACTGGCTGCTGCCCTGAACGCCGTACCGCTGTGTTGGAAGCGATTGCCTAGTACGTCTACGAGTCTCCGCAAAAGCCGTCAATCAATTCGATGCCGGACGTCAGAGCTGCATTTCTTCCAATGCACAGGAGCATGGTGGCCTCTCGACACTTTTTTCCTGCTAATTTGCCTTGTAGCTCTACGTGCAAAGGCTTATTGCTGCATCGTCCTGCTTGGAACTGGTTGGTCCAAGTACTGCAGGGCATTCTCACTGCATTCTATTGTCTGATTTGTATAAATATATGTGGCACAGTCACTACTCACGTTATTCTGGTATGAGACACATTCTATTTCCCTTCTGTCGTGTGCCTCTTCACCTGTTGAGTGATTCAAGGTTCGCTGATTGCATCGAATTGCAGTCAAACAGCAAGACTCAAGTACTAAGGAGGAATGAGGTTACTGACTTTTCATGTGCATCCACGATTTAAAAGGTGAGTAGATGTTCTGAACATTTTTTCATTAGAAAGCACAAAAGTCTATGTCTGAGAATTGCCATGATTTGCAAGAAAGTCTCAATATCTCAGCACATTTACACGATCGACGAACTTTTGAAACCCCTCTTTCACGCACCACAGCAGCACTCGCAGCTTGCAGTGAGTGATCACTTTCGGTTCGTCTCGCACGCAGGCATTGTATCGATACGGCGCTAATCTTTACTGCAGCCATTGATATAAGCCCGGTGACCTCTGGTCACATTTCTGGCCTTCGCTCTGCTTGTTCTCCTCTTCCCACGTCGGATCAGGCGCTTACGCATCCTCCCAAGGCTTGCTCCCACGCCGCTTTGTGAACGAGCTGTCCGCAGCACGTACCGAGACCATGGAAGGGGATGTCCTTCAAAAACGACAACGGGCCAATAGGCTGTGCTTCCCAGCAGCCGAGCCTGAGTTTCGTGCAGCACGCCAGCGCTGCGCGGAATCTTGCGCGAAGTACAATAGCCAGGCCGAATTCGCCTCTCCTGAAAAGCGTGCAAGGCTTTGGCAAGAGTAAGTTCCACATTCTTCCTCACAAACTTTGAGATCACGAATCACAATGATCGGCGTTGTAGCTGACACAGATGACCCAGGATTGTTGCGCCTCGCGTCCAGGATCTAGGCACAGAGCAAGATGCGAACGAGTCGCAAATCGAAAATAACAAAACGATACATCACAAACTAAACGGGAAGAGTGATCCTAGACCCGACATTACCGATGATGAACCCAAGCGCGAGGCTTTCCTTGAGAACGGATCAGCAGCCGCTAAGCCGGCGTCCTCTCATTCGTCAGCCGTTTCGAGCACCAAACGGTTACCACTTGTCTCCACGTCGCCAGAGGGCCGTCCCGCCGTCACTCCACCACCAAGCCCCGAGTATAAGGACAATCGGTCCAGAAATGACATTGGAGATGACGAAGAAGGAAACTCGAGCAGTGCAGAGGACTTTGCAATCGCCGACACGCCTCCTCCTTCGCGGAAGTCAAGCCTACGCAAGCTGAGCCCCACGGATCCGACTCATGACAGCCCCAGCGATCTGCAGGAACACGACCCGGCCATCACCAATCCCTTTATTGTCAACGCCCCCTATGTGAAGCCTCCGGTTTTCATTGATTATGGAACCAATCTTCATATTGGCAACGGCACATTCATTAATAGAAATTTCGTCGTCATTGACTCGCCAGTATGCCACATTCGCATCGGCGAAAGATGTCTTTTCGGACCGAATGTTATCCTGGCTGCAGTAGAGCATCCTTTAGGTGAGTGAGAACCACGTCTCGTGCGCACTGCCTGCCGGGCTGCAGATGGGCGTCGATGGCCCCAATATGACAGGCATGCCATGTGCTTGAACTTAGTCTTCAGACCATGATGCGTTAGAAAGGGCGCTAACAGCTTCAGATGCTGACGAAAGGATATCCCCAATTGGTGCTCCATCGTATGCTTCGAGTATAGAGATCGGCGACGAATGCTGGATCGCCGCCGGTGTAAAGATTCTTTGCGGTGTCAAGATAGGATCTGGCTGTGTTATCGGCGCCGGCAGCGTCGTCACCAAGGTTGGTAATTTTTTTTTTATCTGTGGTGTCTAAGCAGCCGTATCCTCCAGCACAGCCAATGGAACCATGAAAATGCGACGCCACTGGCAGAATTAGCAAGCTGACCCATGCACAGGATATCCCCAACGGCTGCATAGCATATGGCAATCCAGCACGCGTTTCCCGAGTGTGCTCTCCAAGGTTCCAGGCTACTGGCATAGCTATCCACTCTCCCAGCCGCAAGCCAGATCTAGCTCAGCATCAAGAGCGCGGTCAGGATTCCGGCTGCAGTAATGGCTGTTCCTTCCGCTGTTCTGCGAGTCGTGGCCTGCTGCAACGAGGAAAGGACACCGTGCTGCTTCTCATTGGGCTAGTAAGCCTTGTTCATCTGATCAAACATCTGTGACTTGCTCAATCACACGCGGCAACAGCGGTGTTGCCGCGCTCCTGCTGGTTCATGAAGCCTGGACATGACTTAAGCGATTATTAGCGAGGCGTCTTGGGAGACAAATGGCTAGATGAGCCATGAGCATTGTGCAAGGTTATACCTTGCGTTGGACTTCAAAGTTTACAAGCATGTCGTCCCGAGACTTGTCGGCACGACTTTTTTTTTTCACTCTCTCTTCATCATCATGTGGGCATCATACAGACTGTATTACTAGATTGGCATTTTTTCCTCGTGGGGGCATCTGGAGCACAAGAGATGGGTCAAAAGTGTTTCTTCGAATGGGACGTGCTAGGCAACGGGATCTGGTTTTCATCATAGGACTTCATATTCAGTCCAAAATCCTGCCTTACTTGGGCATCTATTATCACGATAATTAGGCACGGATGATCATCAATGCGATCTCTTTCTCTTGCCAGCAACCTAGCAACGGTGATCTCAGACCCAAAGCTTATTAGACTGACCCAAGCACATATGAATCTTGCGAAGTATCGCTGAACCACGTTCTCGGGTCGTGAAGCCCGGTACGTGCTGATATGGTCGCCTTCAAGGATGCTCGGAATGTCCGTATCAGGAGACAGACTGGTCACCTGGTCTCACAATTGCAGACAACAGCGTTGGTCAGCATTCACAGAGATCTGCAGGACATCTGCATGGCATTTCGAATACGGGAGCGTTCCGAGGGCTCGCTGATCTCTCGCCAGACTAGTAAACACGTCGACAAAATGATGAAAAGCATGAGAGCGGTTGCCCGCCGTGCAGCTGTTCGGTTGCAGCGGATCAGCACGCTCGAAAGAGCCAAGACCTATTCACATTTTGATGCTTTACAATAGACAGGCATGTCTGAGACCCAGCGAACAGGTACTACACCGCCTCCTCCAGGTAGCTCCTGAATCTCGCATCGCCCTCCAAGCGACATTCCCTCACCGCATCATAGCAAGCCATCAGCAACCCAGGGAACTTCCTCATCCAATATGCCAAATACCCACTCGGAAGATCACCAACCTTACGCTTCGTGAAATCATCCATATCCGCATAGTGATTCTTCTTGTTGCGCAAAGCACGCAGCAGATCCAGCATACGGTCTCCCGTGTACTTGCGCTGCTTGCCAAGTGAGTCAACGAAGCAGCGATCTAATTCGGACAAGAAGTCGCCTTTATGCACGTTGCGTTCTCGGGCGATGGCCTCGAGGACAAGGAGATCTTGGGATGGCGGTTCGCGGCATTCACGCTCCCAATGATCAGACACATCACACAGGAAGTTGAGGCGTTTAGCGTCTGACCAGAAGAATGGGTGGTTCATCACTTGCGCAGCCGTGGGTCTGTTCTCCGGTTGCTTTGCCAGCATCCACTCGATCAGCTGTCGGGGCTCTTCGGTGGAATCACCCCATTGACTAAGCTTATCGAGCCGTGGCTTGTCCCACTTCTTGATATTGATTTCGCGCTCGACGTGGCCAATATCTCCATCTTCGGCATCGTAAGGATGTGCACCGTTCGTCAAGACATAGTAGAAAACGCAGCCGAGTGAGAAGATATCCACTGCTCGCTTGACGCCAGGTGCTGCCCCAGCTTCACCCTGAGCGGAACCCGAATTCGAGTCGTTCTGCGTAGAAGACTGTGTGCCGAGACCATTGCGGGGTTGGCCAATAACCTCTGGTGCTTTCCATCCAATCGTGCCCGCATTGCCAACAGTACCAACAAGTGTACTTGCATTATCTTGCAACATGCGGCAGAGACCGAAGTCAGAGATGACAAGACGAGGGCCTTTGGTTTGGTTCTTCTTCGGATAAGCCACAAGGATGTTCTGTGGTTTGATGTCTCGGTGGATAATCCTCAAACTGTGCAAATGTCGCAGGCCAGCTGCAATCTGGTAGAGAGAACTGGTCATATTCGCATTGATCTCGTTTAGGAGCCGCAAAGGGCCACCGGCCAAGCCGTCCATTGGCATGCCCTCGCGGTAGAGGTCCCACAAGCTTGTTTGGCAACGTTCGACAGCAATGTAACTATGTCTTTGTTAGCGCTGGCTCATGAGTATCGTAGCATCGGGCGGAACATACAGAAAATCTTTGTCCTTCTCGTGACGGAAGTACCGAACAACGTTGGGGTGATCATCGCTCTGGGACAAGAGCTTAATCTCCTGCGAAGCGAGATCGTAATACTGCAAGAGCATTCGCTTCACTGCCACTTCACGGCCTTCGAAGGTGCCCTCGTAGACAGTCGTGCCGCCACTGCCGTAACCTAGGACTCGGTCTGTGTCAACCTTGATGCTTTGAATGGACAAAGAGTCATCCACATCAGTGACCTTGCCCTCGTTAGGTTCAGCGTCAGGCTGTATTGACTGCTTGGGCGTGATCACGCCGTCGATGATCTGATCCATTTCATTGTCCTTAACCTTCTGGGTCTTGTTTTTCATGCTGCTTGGGCGGTTCTTTTGTCCACCACGACTGCCGCGGTGAGCCTTCTTCTTCTTTGGGGCTAAAGGAGGTGTGCCATCTTCCGTGTGAGGTCCCTGAACTGATTCGTTAAGCTTTTTAGCAGACGGAGCTGCGCTCTCGTAGCCAGTCTCTGCTCCTTCGTCAATGACGCTGGGAGCAAAGCGAACCTTGCGCTCCTCTACCGCCACTGGTTCCAAAATGGTGTTATCTTGTGGCAGTGGCATTTGTGCCTCGACTGTGGCAATTGGCTTCTCTCTGGCCCACACTCTTTCAGAGAGTGATGATCCCGGCCATAGAAGCCAGGCAATTGCTAGAAGGACCAAGGCATTAAAAATACCTTGAGGTGAGATCCATTCCGTGAGGTAGTCGAAAGTCGGAGGAGCGGTGTCAATTACAATCGGCTCTTGACTCGTGTTATCCTTAACAGGCTCCGGTGCTGGCTCAATCAGTCCCAGCTCTGGTCCGGAAATGCTTAACAAATGAGGATCTCTCTCGAGAATTTCATTGAGCGAATGCACACCAACGAGCGAGTTTGGCGTAAGAGACTGGCGACGTTTCGAATCATCGTCAAGACCGTCAAAGCCGTCAAGGAATCGCAAGTCGCTGTAACATCTCGCTCCCTTTGCACCGTCAGTGACTGAAGGATAGCTCATCTCTGACAGGGCGTAGAAGGTGCCAGATTCGGTGCAATTGACGAAAACATTCTCTGTGACGTCGTGGTTGACGAGAGGTGCCACTGGCTGGGGAAGAATGACCAATGGTGTTTCTCGAGTATCTGCACCTTGCGGCTTGACGACGTCGAACACGCGCACCACCGGTGAGGATGAGAACTGCTTCGAGTATAAAGGACTAGGCCTGATCTCGCCCTTACGATCATGCTCTAGGGCAATGATAGAGCCATCGTGGCGCGTGTAGATGTACTTGTTGTCTAAAGTGTCAATGTACTGTCCGACAAGGTCCTCATCTCGCCTATTAGGTGTCCACTCGAAGTACTTGATGGTGCAGACTGTTTGCTGGGTCTTTTGAGATGCGATATTAACCGTGTATTCTGTCCGTCCAAGGTTCAGCGTCGGCGTTGATTCACATTCGTTGTCGTCATCGTCGTCCAACAATGGGTTATTGACTTTTTGGCAACTCTTTTGATCCATAATACCTCCACCAGCTGAGCTGAAATACTTGAGCGCCACACCATCTGTTGCGTTCAGAGTGTACAGGGTGTTTCGCTTCTCTGCCGTGTAAACGAAAGGCATATTGGGATCCTCGTAGGGACTGAACTCGTCTGCCAATTTTCGCACTGTCATGTCCCATTTCTGAATACCACCTCCGGCACCAGGCACGAAGATGTAGATTGAGCCGCCATTACTGGGCTCAACAATCCACATGATGTCCTCCTCGTTGCCCATGCCATCGTAGTCTTTGAAACGGTCCTTTGTGTACGAGACGTCCACCATTGGGCGATCAGAATGGAACTTCCACAGCTCCTTGCCTGAGTTCCTTCCTCTCGCATAGATAGACCCGTCGACAGTCGCCAGCAGGACAAAGTCCTCGACTTCCCAATCTTGCAGTCTCCGCGCACGGACAGTCTGAAGGCCAGCAGAGGCCGTTCCGGCAGCGGATCGCGCAGACGGTGCTCGAACAACAGGGCCGGTTTGGCCTGCTGGAGCCAGAGTCGCTACGGCGCGCTCATCTTTGGATGATGGAATAGGGTGGTGATTTTTTGCGTAATCAGTGCTCTTGCCTTTCCGGTTTGTGGGTGTGTGGTGAAGGCTTTGAGCGTTGTTATTGTTTTGGTGTTCGTTGTTCTTTGGTGTTTGAGTAAGCTGCCTCAGGGCAGCATTCTCCGGCGGTGAGCCTCGAAAGCCATCCTGTCGCGGCAGCTGCTGCTGAGCGGCCGCGCCAAAGGCTAGAAGGGAGTAGAGGGTAAGGCGGAGCGGTCCGGCCAGCCCATCTCGCATCTTGGATGCTGTGCGTGCCTTTTAGAACGCCAGGGTGACGGATGCGTAGGCAGCCGGATGAACAATGGTGGTCACGGGCGGAAGATCTGTAAGGGTGTTAGGAGTCATGATGCGGGGGTCAAATTGCACTTGAGAGTTTCTCACCCTTCCGTTTCAACTTAATTTATGTGCGCGAAGCACAAGAATGTGATGGTGATGGTGGAGGTGGAGTGTGTGTTGTGCGCTTTCAGCCCTTGCCGACCGTTGGCCGAATGAGAGGGCATGGGCGATGTCGATTCCGGCTCTCCTCTGTGTTGAAAGCAGAAGACGAGCAATTGCAGCCAAACTCAGTGAGAAGCAAGAAGTCGGTAGGGAGAGCGTGAGACCGCAGACCCGCGAATAATGGAAGCTAAAGGAAAGTCACAAGTCTGACCCCTTCCAGGTCGCCAAGCGAGCTATGGAATGATCGCTGCGCCTCGAACGGATACGCCGCGCGCCGCCCCGGACTCGATGGAAGGTGCTCCGAAAAGCGTTCAATGAGCGTCTATAGTCGACCTGAGAATAAAGACCGTTGTACAGCTGATGAATTGGAGATGTGAGCAGAGGACGAGAAGCAGAGATTCCGGTCGATGGTACGAGCACTGCTTTGTGCGGCAGCCCAGCCTTTGCTTTGGTCTGTTTCACGTCTCCCAGCTCGCTTGTTTCAAAGCACTGGAGATCCTCAACCTTGCAGCGTAGCACTACAACAGCTTACTGTACATACATGTCTAGTTCTTGAGAACTTTTTATTTTAAGTTTTGCAGCATCATCAGAACCACAGTTCACAACCCACACGCTTTCTTCTCAAACTATGCTTCTGGAACTGGAGCAATCACGGTGCAGTTGAATTTCTCCATTCCCCCATAAAGTCACACAAACAAACGCGCAAAAAGGGTCCATTGGATGCTAGGAACTGACGCATCGGGAAAGATGGAATCACGGAAGGATCGCCTTGCATAACGACTGATCGTACCTGATGAGCCTTTGTAGTACCTTCAGAATAATCGTTTTGTACTTCTATGATCAAAATCCATCAAGCTCTACCATACAAATCTCCTAAAGTATACGACACAAAAAAAAATGTCCAGGCCTTTTTTGCTCGACCCCCACGTCAGATCTGGGCTCAAATCAGGGGCTTGACGCCTCGCGGATGGCGGACGGAAACGACGGATGGCGTGCTTGGTTCTCGAAGCACGGGTGCAAGAGCAGCAAGGCCAGCAAAGTGACATTCCCTATGGAGAGCCAGCGCACAGGGCAGAAGCCATCATAAATGATTCCCATGCTTTGATGGTCAGCTTGCCTAGATCTATCATCACTTGAATCCAAGCCGTCTTAGTGTAAGCCTGGAAGAATTGAAAAGGTCATGAAGAGCCAGAACTACAGCTGCAGCTGCTGCAAATCAACGTTCATGATCTGGAGATGACATACTTTGCCAGCTCCTTCAGTATCTCGCAGCTCAGTAAGGTCTAGTAAGACCCGAAATGATCCCTTCTTGGATTGAATGGAGAAGGCCTGAGCCACGCGCCGCTGTTGTACTACCTGAACGACATACTCTTGACATTTGGGAGCTATCACAACTCGAGACGAAAAAGCGCAATTGCTGGTTGTGATTCAAAGTTCCCTCTGATATGCTCGATATTGATTAAACACCTAAACAGTGATGGTGTTCAAATGTCGATGAGGACCACCACAATGTTATAAACAACAGCGCTAAATATATCGTGTCTCAGACTGAAGATTTGCCAAGGTCTAACTGATGCGGATGTCCTTCAAGCCCGCCTCGAATCTTTGCCAATCATGAATGTATCCCAGAACTGATGTACAATGGCCGAGTGACTTCTCTTCCGGTCGTCCCTTCGGACTGACTATGCTCATAATCATACATTGTAGATAGGGCTACAAGCTCCGCCTTTCATCGGCATATATGCACTTGATGACCCAGTAACTCCTCCCAATGGCAATGCTACGAGATGCACCAAATCGACTATGGTATTATAGTTTGCGCTCTATACGGTTCAGCTTCCTTGAGGTCTTGATCTGTTGTCCATCTGAATTAGCATATGCAGCTCTCCTCTCATTAAGCCAAGATGACACTGCCGAGATGACAACCACGTACCTGTCCACCCTTGGTATTCTGCCCTCTCACAGGCAAGCTCATGGCATGCCGGATCCCTCGATAACTTCTCGTATCTCTTAACCGCTTGATATTGTCTAGCACTTCTCTCCGCTTGTCGTTCTCAATCGTCATCCCCGTCAGTTCGGCCGTCAGATCCAGCAGCTTCTGATTCGGTAGTTCTCCGATCTTCGCCCGTTGGTAGATGTGGTGTTTTGCCATTATTTGCGC
>Ga0115847_100236_pt1 | contig 13968 bp, 11 predicted proteins | sample InSIn5SAF170_FD_83861 | JGI IMG/M metagenome (GOLD analysis project Ga0115847, IMG submission 83861)
GAGGCATTCAATGATGTAAAGTTCTTCAATATCGATGCTGTGCTCGCGCAGCAATATCTCGTACCTATTGTCCGTCAACTAGCGGTCCACGACAAGGAACGCTTACCCGAGATACTGGCTAGGATAACGGCGCCTACGACTGCGGGAATCATGTTTGGTGTCGGAGCAAGCTCCGCTCGCATGGAAGCGGATCGGAAAACTCAGTTCAACTTGCGTCGAATTGCCCTCTTGATACTCGCCAGCGACGAGGACAGCTTCGCTGACAAGTACCGAGCTATCGAGGAGAAGCTAACCGAGTTGATGTTAGCCACCAATACTTCTTCGCCCTCATCCGCCACTCGGGCGGAAGTTTTCATGGTTCTCCGAGCTTTGGTCTTACGCTCGTCGTCGATGTCGTTGTCCTCGTTTTGGCCAATTATCAACAACGAAATTCAAAATGCGATCCTTTCCGTTCTCCCGGACTCAGCCCAGACAGAGCAATACAGTAACGCATCCGTGGTGCAAGCGTGTAAGGTGCTCGACACGCTTGCCACGCTCAATCTCGATGATTTTCAGCTTCACGAATGGCTATTCATCACAGACACGATCGACGCTGTCTATCGACCTCCGAATATAGGATCCACCGCTTTGGCAGACGAAGCCGCTGAGGCGTTGGGCAATGTAACAACGGAGGTGAGAGCTCCAATAGCTGGACCACAACAGCACACTGGGACGACGGAAAAGCGAGTGTCTTTTCTGGAGCCATTATTGGCGGGCTTGGACGACGTAGAGGCTTCAGAGGTGAAGCTGCTCCCGCGAGGGGATCTTGCGACCCGAGTTCTGCAGCCATTTTTGGGGCAGCTAAGCATTCTGGCGTTCGAAGCGACATATGAGATGCTCGAAACAGATACGGACGCTTGCGAGAAAGCACTTTTGAACGATATCTTTGAAGAGACGATTGATGCATAAAGTCATAGAGCGGAGTTTACTCATTGGTATAATGATGAGATTGACGATTGAACCAGAAATCTTGACGCCTGTGTACGATACCAATGGCTAACGCTGTGTTCAAAGCTTGGCACGCGATACTGCCCTTGCCATACCTTTTCGGAGCAGTCCTGGCATGATACCCCTATGTATGATAGCTAAAGGCGCCCACCACCATTTTCCAAACCAGTGCTCATACTTTAGCAACGTCGCGATGAAGAGTTTTCCTCCATTAGTTCGACAAATTATGTTTGCGCTTAGGAACCAGGAGCGATTTTCAATTCGAATCCAGTCGTGGCCACGGCCTGTAACGGACCACCCTGCTATTGTCTCTGATGATCTCTTCGTTTGGAGAGGAAAGCCGAGCAGGCCTGTCCAAATGAACTTTTGGCTGATATCTGGGGTGTCACCTAGGATTTTGCGGAGGCATGCCTCAGGGGACAGCGAACGGGGTGCAGTGACACTGAACTCATCACCGTAATCGATGCGCGATAATGATGTGGTCGTGAGAATGGCTTCTGAGATAATCGGTGGCTGACCGAAAGACATCTTGATTGCATGGAGAAAGATGATGGAGATTATTGCGATCACGGGAATCTATTTACTCACAACAGACCTTTGTCTCGTATTCTATGGAACACTCAGTCATAGCCCAGCCTCGTATGCGATGAGTAATCAACCTAGGTTTGGCATATATGGACAGCGGTCTTTGGATGCCATAAATTCAGATGTCGATATCTTGAATTTAATTCAGTGCCACTGGATTGTGATTCCAAGGTTCCACGGCACGAAATTATGGACCGGGCGCGGCAGCAATCCCTCCACCGAGGTCGATGCTTAGTGCTTCAACAAACCTCACCTGGGATTAATGTGGCCGCAACCTGGCTTCGGAACTCGCACTGCAGGATATAGCGCACTTGAATCATGACATCGTATCATTGATTCTGGACCAGCATGGAAGACACTAGTCTCATGAGTTTCGGAGGGTATCACGTGACCTGGTCGAAGTGCACCATCGAAGCTGCGGATGGCATCATGTGGCATCAAGATATCAGAATGGAATTCTACTGGCCGCACCCTCGCGTACAAGGCTTCCGTTCCGGCATCGCAAATTGGTGTACTATTGTGTGCCTGGGATCTCGAACTCCAGCTTTCACGGTGCGGAACTATATAAATACTGCGTACTTCATTCTCCATAGGTACAACAACCTTTAATCTGACAACTAGAGTCGGCTTTGGTCTATCACATAACAAGATCTGCATCATGGGTATCACGAGTGAGACCACTACAACACCATCCATTCGAGGAGGACATGACAGTGCTCGTTCTCAATTGACAGGACCCCTAGTCAACTCAGGATCTCTATCATCCTACACGCAGAACGACATTACTACATCTATTGGAAGGGAGATCCCAGATCTTAAGATCAAGGAAGTTCTTGCTGCTGAGAACTCTGACGCGCTCATTAGAGACCTCGCCATCACTGGTAAGCTTGCCCGATTTAGCATTTTAATCAAACAGCACAGAAGATACTGAATGCGATTGCAGTTTCTGAACGCGGTGTTGTCTTCCTACGCAATCAGGATGTGACCACACACGATTTGATCGCTCTTGGGCAGAAGTTGTCGAATCTTACTGGCAGTGTAAGCTTTACTCTTGCTCCTTATTAAGAGTACCTACTCACACCATGCTTCAGCCTGCATCCTCTGGCCTACATATTCATCCTATCACGGAAGCGAACAGCGAGCTAGGCGATCAGATCAGCGTCATCTCCAGCGTGAAGCAGAAAGCCGGCCAAGCAAAGAAAGTTGATCCACTTACGGAGCCCAGCAAATTCGCAAGCAATGGCTGGCACGCTGATATCACGTTTGAACCTGTGCCATCTGATTATGCGATGCTGAAGATACACACTCTCCCGCCTTTCGGTGGTGATACTGTAAGTTTGCTCTTTTCCGGGCTCAAAGTTTGATGAGAATACTGCTAACGTACCTCGAAGCTGTGGGCATCTGGTTATGAGATTTACGATCGTCTATCACCGGCGACTCAAAAGTACCTTGAGGGACTGACAGCCATCCATGACGCGAACTTTTTCAACAGAATCGCCGATAACCTGGGCAATGCACTACGAACAGAAGCACGAGGCCATGCACTGAATCAAGGTAGCAACTTGCAGACTGTGCATCCCGTGATTCGCACGAACCGTGAGTCTCTTCTTTCTGAGGCATAGCGAGCAAGCACTAACCGGCAGTGCAGCTGTAACTGGATGGAAGAGTGTTTTCGTGAACAAAGGTTTCACCAGGCGCATCGTAGAGCTCACAAAGGACGAATCCGACGTGATTCTCGACTATTTGTTCAAGGTAAGCCTCCTTCGGTTTAGGTCTCGTCGAACCCACCAGCTAACATTCTTTCAGCTCATCGCACAAAACCACGACAACCAAGTCCGCTTCAAGTGGCGCCAGAACGATGTCGCCATCTGGGATAATCGAACCAATTATCACACTGCAACTTATGACTACGAAGATACGAGAATTGGTGATCGTGTCGTTGCGTTGGGAGAGGCGCCGTACTATGATGAGCGCTCGACCAGCCGGAGGACAGCCCTGGCGAAGGAGCACTCTGCCACCTTTCAATATGATGATCAAACTCTTGAGAAGAGCCTGCCGACTCGTGAGGTGGGGACAGCCGGCGATAGTCTGCAAAAGTAGTACAGAAATCGTTGAAAACTCCTAGAAAGTCCAAAGCAATGCAAATGGATGGAGACCAATATTTTCTCTGATGAATCCCTTTGATATAACTGGTAAAGATTTCATATTCGAACTTTGCATGCGTAAACTCTGCGCAAAGCTAGTAGATTGCATTTGACGTCGATTTGAGGTAGTCCGTTTGATGGAAATCAAACATGACGATCGCATGAAGCTCAGGAAGCATCTGTACACTCAAACCACATGCGTGACTCTGCACTCAAAAACGTGAAAACAATAAAGCCTCGCTTAATTTGTGCTCAACCTCTGCCCTGGTTTGCTGAAAGGACATTGTTGCTGGCCTTGGGAAGCGCTTTCGGTCAGCAGTCCTTTCGGCGTGCAGACTGGATCGGGGGACTACATGTTGGGACGCCCTCACCTGTAGCCTCGCCAAAACTACGGCTCCTCTCACGAAAGCAAGCTCCTACGACAGGTCGTGTCCTCTCGATCTTTGTTCTTCGCTCCAGGGCTTCCAAAACAGCCAAAAAGAAAATGCTACAGGCAGGGTTCGAACCTACGCATCTCTCGATAGCAGAGTAGTGCTTCTGGGATGGAGAAGACTTAAATCTGCCGCCTTAACCACTCGGCCACTGTAGCGTAGGATCGCGCAACAATCGAAAACAAAATCGCCGTGTAGCTTTATAACAGCTTTGTGAAGGTTGCCAAAGCCGTAAAGATTGGAGCGCAGTGATTGGGTGAAATGAACCAATCAAGATCACGGGATCAGGCGTCAGCGTGTCCCACGATAGAAGTGCCTGGCGAACGCCACTTATGAAGTGGGTGCGAGAACCTTCAACAACACCTCAAAGCGCCGCGCGTGAAAGAGATGCCACTCGGCTTCGAACGTATCAACGAGCGCGCATCCCGCCCAAACCCGCTCATCAACTTCATCAAGCCGCTGCCAGGCGCCACTTCTACCACCGCACAAGATTTCCTCGAACGCATCGCTGCACAATGTTATCCGGTCATGAAGAACAACTACATCGCCGTGATGGCCCTTGAGGAGTATGAATGGAACCCAGAGTTTATCGGGCGCAACTTCAATGCCGGCGAGGTCATACAGCTTGTTCTACGGTCGAGAAGTGGGGCGTGGTTGCCCTTCAAGTACGTGCAGATGACGATGATGCACGAGTTGGCGCACTGCAAGCAGATGAACCACAGTGGAGCGTTCTGGAAGGTGCGGAACGCGTATGCAGGGGAGATGAGGGAGTTGTGGGCCAAAGCATACTCGGGCGAAGGCTTGTGGGGACGAGGACGCGGTTTGGAGAGTGGACGGTTCATGCATAATGTTATGCCTGATGCAGCGGATTTGCCAGAGCACACTTGCGGAGGGACGTATAGAAGGAGAGGAAGGAAGAGGAAGAGAGGCGGTGCAGCTAAGGACCAGAGTGGGAAGACGACATTGAGTTACGCAGAACGTAAGCAGCGGCGTATCCGCAAAAAATTTGGTGATCCGGACAAAGCGGTCACATTGGGCACAGACGAGGAGGCGAGAGTCAAACTAGAGGATGGCAAGAGACCCAAGGGTAAGCCGAGGGTTGCTGGCAGTAATCGTGGGAGGGAATTGAGGGCTGCGGCGGCATTGGCCAGGTTCGAGCAGCAGGTCAAGAGAGAACCGGAGGTCAAGCAAGAAGCCGACACAGAAAGCGACACCGAAGATGAATTCGACTGGCCACTCACAGACGACGACGAAGCAGCCATCCAGCGCGGAGGCAAGGACTTTGTGCGGATTTGTGATGCAGAAGACGAAGAAGATGAGGATGTGAAGCGCGAGATGGACGAGTTGAAGGACCTATACTCGATTCCGCCAGCGGGTCCAACCAAAAGACCCAGCAATCCGCTCTCTGGAAGTCAGGCAGCGCGATCTCGCGCTGCCTCTGCATCCACTGTTCCAGCTCTTGACGGCTCAGACACAGACTCCAATCTCAAGCTTTCAACTGCGAAGCCACCGCCGCCGAAGCTCGAAAATTCAGAAACAGAATCCGACTCCAAGCTTGAATCTGCAAGGTCTAGGTCAAAGGCTAGCACCAGCAAACGAGCAGATCTGTTCGTTACAGGTACAACTACATCGAGTATCTGCGCCGCCTGCTCATTTGTTGGCGATTCTGCTGCACTCATTTGCATGGCCTGCTCGAATGTACTGAAGCCGGCTCAAATGCCAAATCATTGGCGGTGCCCCAGCCATGCATGCCAGGGCAGTGTATACATCAATGCTAGAGATTATGGAAGATGTCAGGTGTGCGGCACCGCGAAGCCGTAAGCTCGCCGAAATGGAGCGAGCTATGTTTAGACGATGGACGACGTTAATGATACCCCGAACTCTGTACATGGAATGAATCATGAGCTGCTCAGTGTTGCAACGATGGTTGTCAATCTCTAGACGGAAAAGAAGTGAGCATCAATAGCTGCTAGACATGATAATGATTTAATCTGATTTCTCATGCTAGCTACGTTACGTCTTAAGCGATTTCAAAATTCAGTGAGCGTACCTCATCCCTCATCCTGTCTCATTCCAAAGACGATCCAAAAGTGCAACAGGACAAACAATCGAACAATGAAACGCCAATCCCAATGCGCGTCTAAGGCGTGGAAACATGTGAATCTAAAAACCCCACCAAGCAATCCTGATATGCCCAAATGACTTTCCCAGCTGCTGAAACTCAAAATGACCACTTACGCGAGACTGGTAGCTAAAAGGCACCGTATTCCTTGTTCTCCTCCAACTCCCAATTCCCAGTCTGTAATTTACGAAGCGCTTCCTGGCCGTCCGGCGTCAAGTCTGGTCGACCTACTGGTGTTACAGCACCGGTGAAGAAGCGTGGCTAGCAGAATTGATCAGCATTGACCGATTGTGAACAGTGTGACCTCAAATGCAATTGCGAGACTCACCTGCCATTCTTTGCCCTCATCTTTCCTCTCCTTGGCCTTCTCCCTCTGCTTCTCCTCCAACTCCTGCTTCAGCGTCGTCGCAAGCCCATACTGCTTGTTAACAATCGCCTTCGTTACACCTTCCCAGAACCGGCGGCTTTCATTCTTGCACTGCTGATCAATTTCCGGTATAGTCTTCGGCACCGGGTTCAATGGATTCAGATCTATAAGCAGCAGCTTGTCTTTCGACTTTGCGAACGGCTCCTTGCCCAACGTGTAGTATACTTTGTCCATCCAGGACCCCTCGATGCGGCCGAGGACGTCGTCGGCGGGTACGTCCTTCAGCTTGGTGCGTGTGTCGTTGTCTGGGTCATAGGTGAATATGACGCCTTGGACTTTGTTCTGTGCGCGCCCCAGCCAGGATTCTTCGACATATTCGAGAATGACTTTTATCCGCGTCTTTGGGCATGTGATGAAGCAATGGTCGGCGACGGATATGCTAAGCGAACCTATTCGTCAGTTCGTCAGCAGTTCGTCTGCAAGTTTTCCCTCTAGATGCATACCTCTCAAAAGACCTCCAAGGTATGCCGCAGGGTGTGTGAGTTGATACTCCTCATTTTCCCACTTCTGCAGCGTAATGAAGATACCAAGGTTGTGCGTGCCAGCCGTGACACGAATGTTCGTACCAGTAAATTTGGCAGCAATGTGGTCATACCCTCTTGCGTAGATACCCTTGTCTGGGCAATCAATCCAGAACGCAGAAACAGGTGGGTGATGCGATGTCTGCTCCGTGAGATAGGAAAGTTTGACTTTGTTTCCGGATGCGCCACCATTACTCGACTTATTTGAGGTCATGGAGGCGGCGCTGGAGTTGACGGCAGAGCGAGGGTGTTTCATCTCAGGGAGTGTATCGTCGACTTCCCATGTACACCGGAAGAACTCGCCCAGGGTGGAGTTGTATGGCTTGCATGGCTTGCCCTTGACGTATTTCTATGTCTGCATGTTAGTTCATGTTCCTTATCGGTTAAGAGTCCGACCTATATACCAGATCCTTGGTGAACCAGAATCGCAAGGTTCCAAGCATGCGTCCCATAGGATCCGATGAGTCGCCAATACTTATGAATGTTTCTGGTCGATCTAGATATCCCCAATACTCTGCATAGTCTTATTAGCCTTGGAATGACAATGTGCCATCTCGAGCACGGCATACCCAGATTTGGGGTCGGCTCCAACAACTGTGCCGGCAACGAGAATCGAACCGCCGCCAGGTCACTGACTCCCAAGAACTTCCGCAGCACGCTCAAGAGTGTCTTCAATTTAGATCCCTCATCCGGAGCTTTTTCCACCGGCGCATTCGCATGATTCTCTGCCGTGTCGCTTGCCGCGACCTTGTCGGCCTCGGTAGCCATGTTCTCGAAAGCTTTGACGTGGTTCTTGTATGGGCGTAGATCGCACTGGAGGTTCTCGGAGTTCTGTTGAGATGCGAGCGTCAAGATTTGCGTAGAAGTGTTGCCGGATCGCCGTCTATGTACTTGTTCAGACTGTCTTTCTTTTCTCTTCACAAGTCAGAGCAAGATGCGCTAAGGTGGATCGTGAGTTTCGTCTCGTCTCGTTCGTTGATTCGTTGACTCGCTCAGATGTACAAGGCTTCTCTCAGTCAGAGCGGCCGTACTGCGGTACAATCGTACTCTGCTCAAAGTATGGACTGACCAACATCAACAGAAACAAGATGTTGAACAACGCAAGACGGTCTTCGAGCCTTCCCTAGCCCGAAGATCCGAAGGTCACAAGGTGACGACACAAGACGACGAAACCCTGGCTCACTTGTGGCTGTGTGGCAGCAGCTTCAACTAGGTATGCTATGCTTTTGCTCTTGGGGGGAAAAGCTGCAGTTGAAGTGGATGCGTGAAGCCGATGAGTGGTAACGTCACTGGTTATCGATAACAGGGTCTGATCCAGGGACCGAGGGCGCGTCAACCACACTCTCCGCAAAAAGATCCGATCCTACTCAGCATGCAAAAGCCTGACAAAGAATTGTAGGGTGGAAGGGTCCTCAGCTGTTGTACACAGATGGAAGCTGTGCTGTTGAGCTTGAGCTTCGTTATCATGGCGCTGATCTTTGCGCGCTCTTGAGGCGCGTACAGGAGCTTTGCTCCAGGCTTGCAGCTGAAACGGAGCATTCTAGCCAATCGTCGTTGCACCAGGCTGATTCTGTGCGTCTCATATGCTCTCCGTCCAAAACATACCATAACAGCAAAGGATACCTAGTCCGCCGCAAGGGTCACTGAATTCGCGTGACTTCCCCAAGTCCTATCTGTCAGCTGCTGGTGTGACAGCTGCACCGTTCCCTTTGAGGTTTAATCACCAAAAATCCTCCATTCCCCAATGTCCACATTGTCATCCACCCGCCCGTCAGTCAATACCTCCACTCCATATTCTCCATCTTGGCCACCTCTACCGGCCCCTCCCATCTTCTCAAGCATGATCCACATGTTCTCCCCTCCTATCATGCCAGGCCATACATTCATTTCGGGCAGCTGAACTGCTGCCGCTCTGCCGTCGCTGAACTCGCCATCATTGCTCACACTTAGTATCCGCTCGTTGGGGCCGGGATTTACTATGATAGACAACCGGACAGGAACTCGGGAATCAGCATGAGTAGTCTGTGGACGAGAAATATAATTAGTGACGGCCGCAGAGAAGACATTGTGTCGTTTGGGAAGCAGTCGTGCACCAAGGCGGTGGACATCCGGAGCGAAGTAGATGCCAGCAAGCCGTTTACTGATTTTGCCGGCATATTGTGGCGGAAGCTGCTTCAGTACTGGAGGCTCTGAACTATCAACGCGTAACGTGAATGGTGCTTTCTGGTTCGCTTCGAAGGTAGAGCAGATGATCGTGTATGACCCTGGATCAAGACTCTTCACTTCGGCAAAAGCACTGCCGCGGCGGTAGTCGCCCGAGTCGACGATGATGTCCCGCTTATTGAAGGACTGTATGCGAGTGCCGTTACTGTGCACGAGCTTTAGATTGATGTTGAGATCTGAAACAGTCGTTGTGAGCAACAAAGCCAGACTGGCTCGACGATGAATCTGCATTGTAAACATAGGATTGCTGTAGAATGTTAACGAGCCGCTTCTCCCGCCAGCAGAAGATGAACTCCAGGCCGAAGTCAGCGATGTCGAATGTGGAAATGCGTCTTTTGCCAAGTCCAGCTCGATAGGCATTTTTGCAAACACCGTGAGTGAGAAATTCTGTCGAATGTCAGGAAGCCCTTGTTCAGATACGACTGCGGTTATAGTCCTGGCATCCGGTAGTGAAGCTTTGCAGAGGACTTGAGGAGCATCGACGTAGTGACCACGTGCACATGGAGGAGAGCTTATGTACAGTCTCTTCCCTCGCTCGTTGTAAAGGTAGAGGTTCATATGTCCCTGCATCACACCAGATGCGTCAATGCTGATGTTTTCCTCATCTCCTGGTGCAGAACTGGTCGCGTCTTGGAAGTGGCGACAGAGCAATAGCCATACCTCTCCAGGTCCATGCCCAGTAATTGAGAACTGCGGGTTGTTTGCAAAGCTGCCGATTGCGCCACGTTTCGTCCGCAAATCCCATGAAAAGTGTATGTCCTCCCGATAAGAGAACATGCCAGGATTCCAATTGCAATAGATGGATTCAAAGTGCTGTTGCACATCGTTCCATGGTATCCAGAAAGTGCCTGGTGGCAGGGGTTCATTGCACAGTGCTTTCAGCAGCTTCTTGCGCTCCCCGCTCTCTCCACCATCATCAGTAGTGTCGTTCAGTCCATCAAGCCCGGGGATTCTGCCCGTCCACGATCTGCCTTCTCTCCATGGATTCTTCAGCTGAATGAGCTGGTGTTCCCCATCATCATACAGATCCAGCACAGCATAGTCGTGCTGTGAAGCAAGCCCATCAACCCTCTCTGCTTTCTGAGATATTTGCCCCGTGCCCATTGTGATTAGCACATTCCCTTCCTCCCATCCTCGAATCATACATTTCCATATGTCCCAAAGATCTGCGTCTGAGTCCTGGAGGAAGACCTGCTCCGGAATCCATCCTGTAATGATCCATAAATCTGTGCCTGAGTTGCTACCAGGAAAGTCATATCCACCTCGAACTTTGAGATATGCCTTTTCAATGAGCGCGGGCCATAGAAGTTGGGGATTTTTGCGATCTACAACATGGAGAATACGTTTTGTTCGCGAAACGGGCAAGCGATCATCAATCACAACTCTGCGCCAACAGCCATTGAAATTCAACTTGATGATGTACTTCCCGTTCGGTGACAAATTTGGCCTCTCACCTTCGACATCCCATGGGTAAATCAGCCCACCAAGTAACTTTGGATGGCCCCGTGATGACCGAGCGATGCATGCGCACATGCTGGCCACAACAGAGCAGTCGGTGGTAGCATCCTGAACGAAGTCCATGGTCTCCACATTTCGCTCCATCGAAGGTCCCAGCTGCGCTCTATCACCAGAAAACCAAGTCGGTGGTGGAACTGCATCACTCGCGCGTTTCCAGCCATCTAGATACTGTGACTGCTCATCTGAGAGCCGTAATTCAGGCTCGTCTCTTGTCCAGTCAGTTTCGCGTTGTACTATCTTCGCGCCATGTATTACAAAGAGAACTCACGAAAACAGTGGAGATCCTTCTTGCAGAACAAAGTCTTGTTCACTCGGTACGGCAACCCAAGGTGGAAACTTGCTCCCATGGACCTTCGAACCACGCATCAGTAAGATCTGTTCCGATCTCGTAACCTCCCGTTGAGACCGCGGTATTCGAGATTTTCCTGTCGACAGTGTCGATAAAGAGCTCGTGGAGCCCAGTCGCATATACGGTCCAGAACTGGAAGTCGTAAAGACATCTGATATAGATGAGGCACTGGAGGAACCTCTCCCAATCGATACAGGTGTCCTCTGCCTCAGCGGTAACGGGCGTGTCTCCTCAAGGTGAGAACCAGTAGACGTCGACTTCTTGAGTGCCTCCGCCGTCCTCAATAACTCCGCAGCCCTGGTTTTCATTTCGTTCTGCTGCGCTTTCGTGGCCGCCATTTGGACGGCCCTCAAAGCCAGCTCCGCCGCTTCGATTGTGAGTTTAAGACTCTCATCTTTGGTGTTCGCCTGCACTATACGCGCTTCAAGAGTCTGGACCACTTCAATTAGCTGTGCCGCATGTTAAAACGTAATAGACCAGTACATTAAGCTGGGTTTGGAGGTTGCTGAACTGTGTAACATTGCCTGAAGAGCTTGAAGCCATCACGGAAATCTGATCAACTTGTGCTGAATTCCTCCCCGCAAGGCTAGTTCAAACATTAATTGATTGAAGTAGGCATGACCTGCGGATATATGGATTTGGTTGAACCTTCCTAAATCGGCTGCAATACTCTGCTTGGGCTAAATTATCGTGTCCATTCGTTCAGCAGAGAAATTGGAGTGCGTAAAACAGTAAGAGAAAGTGAATGGTTCAGATTTAAGCTGTTAACCAGTGAGGCAGTATGAAATGGACTTTCACCACTCAATTTACAAGGGTCGCAGTTGTTGTGCCGCCAGTACGCCAAGCACTGTTCGATTGCTCAACGTCATTCTCAGAGACAATTCTATCACGTATGATCAAACAATCTGTTTAGTACAGGACATTCCACTCATGCATAAATCATTCAACTCAGAGCCCCGTGTTGGGCTCGATTCATAGCATAGACACCGATGAGCACCATGGAGACTTCTTACTGCTTGCAAACCGTAAAAACCCAGACGACGTAGTCGCGATACCGCGTTGATTGGCAAGTGAATTCTTCCATTCCATCCTCTCTATTGGTGTAGCAGCTCTCATACAACGCTAGAAGGAGTGTATCTAGCCTTCAATCTGACCGCCAGTGTAAAGCGGCCACTGCACAAACCTCCTCCAGTGACCCCAAAATATTCTTACAAACGGCGATCATGCCAATCCTTGTTAGATCAGACAATAGATCGATCGCAGCATCCCCACGCGTTCTTGCGCCAGCCCCAATGACTGGTAGTGCAGTGGCAAGCCCTCTTCACCACTGTCATTTGAGTAGAAATAGAAACTGTCGTAGCAGCAAGCCGAAGTCACGTCGTTCGTGAGCCATAGTTTGAATAACTCCATCTGCCCCGAGTCGCACTCATCCATCCATCCAAACGCCGGTCCCCCTTCCCCCTTCCATAAGAAAAAACAATTCCAACGTGGTGTTGAAATGAGAGTCTTTGTATAACCATGAATGTGTCCTGGTGGTGGGCATGTGAATGTGTCAATATGTGACAAGATCTATAAGGAGCGACTGATACATCGGAAATGAGTCTTCGTAAGAGAGAAGGTGGCCGTTACGGTCTTGGAGAGGGATATAGTGGTGCTAGATGGTAGCCCATCTGTGTGGATGCCATCAAGGACGACGATCTGAAGGCCGGTAGAAAGTGAATCGGTTGATGATTGTGAAGTCTGGGTACGTGAACGCTCAAGGCATAAGATCAAGGCCGTGCTTTTGTGTCGTCGCCAAGAGCCTTTCACTAGAAATCATCAGGATTCCGGACCTTATCAACGTTAGCGGCTTGTCATAACGACCAAATGGAGGAAGTCAATGTACCTTCAGTATCCTTCTCGAATAATCTTGGTTGTCGGCAATGGTGCCAGTGCTCTCCCGACGAGCATGCAGCAGCTCTGGGTCGAGCCTCGAGTCGCTGATCGATGACGCACTGTTGTGTCCCTTGCTGCCGTTGACAAATGCATTCACAGCAGCCTGGCGCTTGTATTCCTCCTCGGCATCTCGTCTCCTCTTGTATCGCAACCAGAAGAGTACTCCGCCAATGATGCCAACGATGGCAACGACGCCGACCACAACGCCGACAGCGATGCCGACTTTGTTGGAACCACCATTACTCTTGTTCGCATCACTAGATGCAGTGATGACGATAGTAGGGGGCGCAGTAGGTGCAGATGTCGTCTTCGCACCACCTGAAGACAGCGAGGCGAATGGAAGATTCTGGACCTGATTTCGTGAGAATCCGGTGTTGTACACGGTCCACATATTGTCGCCGCCACACATCTCCGAGTCTATACCTCCGCAAGGAGTGTTACATTGCTGGTCGTCAACCTTAGTCTCGAGAGGCGGTGCCATCGAGCCGCAGAAGCAATTCGTGCCATTGACCAGACCCATTACGGGCATCTGAAGCAGATAGCAGATGGGCTGGCAGTTGCCTTTCGATTGGAATGTCCATGGTCCGTGGTCGATCATAGGTTCTGGCGTCGAGAAACAGCCGAGTGCTGTAAGTTCTCGCAGTCCTGTTGGGGTTACTGAGGAGGTTTGTGCAGTGGCCGCTTTACACTGGCGGTCAGATTGAAGGCTAGATACACTCCTTCTAG
>Ga0115847_100238_pt1 | contig 13907 bp, 12 predicted proteins | sample InSIn5SAF170_FD_83861 | JGI IMG/M metagenome (GOLD analysis project Ga0115847, IMG submission 83861)
TTAATACAAAGCGAATGCAGGGTTTTCGCAATGCAATGGAGGCAAATAATATTGAAGTAAATGAAAGCAGCATTGTCAATTGCTGTAATGACGAAAGTGCCAATAACGAAATTCTTTTGGAGGTGTTGCAAGGCGAAAACAAGCCCGATGGTATTATATCGTCTGTTGAAAAATTAATAGCCCCTGTCTACTCCTTATCCCATAGCCTTAAAATAAAAATACCCGGCGATCTTAAAGTGGTATGTTTTTCCAACCTTTCAACTGCGCACATTCTTAATCCCGCGTTAACCACAATAACACAACCTGCTTTCGAAATGGGAGAAATGGCGGCAACAGTCTTGTTTAAAGCGCTGCAAAAGAGCAATTACAACTGGCAGAACGAAAACATTATCATTCCTTCCAAATTATATATCCGGGAGTCCTCCGCCGGATGAAGGATCGGGTTCTAAAAGAGAATTTTTATGTACCCGGCATTTGTGTTCCATAGCGTCAGCGTTGCGTCGCACTCTTGTGCTGGCGGTAACTCTATGCGTCAATGAAAAGTGTCATCAGTGATGAGCAGCTTGTCTTTAAACAGCGTTGGACCTCGGGCAGGGGAGAAGATGGTTCTCGTAACACAAGAAATCCTACTTTTTATTTCTGCCAATATGAATGGTGTCCCCGCATCAGTTTCAACATCCAAATTTACCGGTGTACGCTTAGGAATAGGACGCTGTTTTCTTTGAAAACAAATTACGCGGCCGAAAAAGCCGTTAATATTTTTGAATCTAAACAAAAAATATTAAATTGTCATATATAACAACAATCAGGTGTTGTAATAGTGAACCGTGCTGTAAGTCTGACTGGTCCTCTCTTAAAAAGTCTGGTTATGATTAATAAAACACAACGGGTTATATCCTATTTAAATAAAGGCTATAACAATACTTCTGCAGCTAAACCTAAAGTTCCGTTTAGTATCCAGTTAAACGGCCATCCTAAACAAATAATAGGCAGCGGTGAACCAGCATTCAACCTTGTTTTTTAAAAATAAAAACAGTTTGAATGCGCTTACCTCTATGGATGACACCAGGATTATTGAAGCATACATGGCAGGTGATATTGATGTGGAGGGCGACTTGCTGAAAACTTTTGAATTGCGCGGTACGTTCAAAGATTTTCACCCGCTGCAATATTTATGGTGTTTTATTCATCCTTTAATTTTCGGGCAGGTAGCAAGCGACCGAAAATGGATATCTGAGCATTACGACCTCGACCAGGATTTCTACCTCGCTTTTTTAGACACGCGGCACAGGTGTTATTCGCAAGGGGTTTTTGAATACGACAACGAGTGTCTTGAAGATGCTATAACACGTAAACTTGATTACGCTTTGCAGGCGACCCTGCTTCAACCCGGTATGCATGTGCTGGATATTGGCGGCGGATGGGGCGCCTTTGTTGAATATGCCGGTCAAAGAGGCATACAGGTTACTTCACTTACTTTGTCAAAAGAATCGGAGATCTTTATTAATGATATAATTAAAAGAGAAAACCTGCCGTGTAAAGTGATCCGGCAGCACCTTTTTGAACACGTTCCGGACAAATCTTATGATGCGATCGTTAATTTAGGAGTAACAGAACATTTAACTGATTATGGACTTACTATAAAAAAGTATCAAAGCCTTGTTAAGCCGGGAGGGAGAATTTATTTAGATGCAAGTGCGAGCCGCGCAAAATTCGGTTTTCATTCCTTTATATACAGGTACATCTACCCGGGCAACTATTCACCGGTTTGCATGCATGAGTATTTAAAAAAACTCTCACTTACCGATCTTCAACTCGTTGAAGTTATAAACGACCGCCACAACTACTATTTAACCACAAAAGGCTGGGCTGAAAATTTAGACAGGAACCGGGAATTAATTGTTAGCCGTTGGGGTGAATTTCTCTACCGGAAATTCCAGGTTTATTTATGGGGTTGTGTTGATGTTTTTCAAAAAGACATTATGCAGGCATACCGCTGGGTTTTGGAAGCGAGAAAATGATCGGGAAGGTGAAACGTCAAAACCAGATAGAATTTATTGTTGTGAGTTTCACCTTTCACATTTAACAACATTTTCATTTGTTGTTTCTTCACACGCCAAGTTTTATATTTTGCGCCTGCTTTTGCGCCTTCAGCGCTAATTCTGTAGCAAGAAAACAATGTTCCTGTGTCATGGCAGTCTCTGTACGGTTAACAACATCGTTTACCAACAGTTCGCCGTAAGGCAGGGGTTCTTTGCTGCAGTCAATATAACGGGTCTCTTTTTGGTTTACGAGGAAAAGGTGGTTCCCTCCCTCACGGCCAGCAATGTCAATATTTTTGCGAAGCTCAATATATCCTTCTGTTCCAAGAATGGTTAGCCGTCCGTCTCCCCATGAATTAAGTCCATCGGGGGTGAACCAGTCGACCCTGATGTAACCTGTTCCATTATTACCACGAAGTGTGACATCGCCGAAATCTTCAAATTGCGGATATTGGGGGTGATTAACATTTGCAACCTGTGAGGCTACTACATCTGCTTTAGTTGAACCGGTGAAGAAAAGAAACTGGTCGAACTGATGGGAACCAATGTCGGCAATAATGCCTCCAAAACGTTTGCGGTCGAAGAACCAGTCAGGTCTTGTTTTAGGGTTCATCCGGTGTGGCCCGAGGCCAATTGTCTGGATCACTTTGCCTATGGCGCCGGCTTTAACCAGTTCACCTGCTTTAACTGTCGCCCTGTTTTCGAAACGTTCGCTATACATAATCGAGTATATCCGGCTGGTCTCTTTTTGAACGCGGCGTACTTCGGCAAGTTGATCGAGGGTGATAATGCCGGGCTTGTCAACCATATAGTCTTTTCCATGACGCATTACCTGTATTCCAAGAGGAGCACGGTCATCGGGAATTGCGGAACTTAGAATTAGTTGAATGGATTTATCTTCAAGGATCTCTTTTTCACTTCGCGCAAGCTTTGCCTGTGGGAATCGTTTTGAGAAGTCGGCGACTAGTTCGGGCTCTTTGGCATAAAAGGAAATGAGTTGACCGCCGCCTCTCGTCACAGCTTCTACCTGGGAGTAGATGTGGCCGTGATTAATGCCAATTACGGAAAAATTAATCCGGGGAGGTGCAGGAGTTTTTGCATTTCTTTCCTGTTTACCTGCAGAAGTTGCAACGGGTACAGTTCCTTGTGCTGCAAAAGTTTCTGCAGAAAAGGCCGACAAAACGGCTATTCCGGCAGCTGCGTTTGCTGCATCTCTAATGAATTTCCGCCGGTTGATTTCAGATCTTTTCATATGGTAAGTTTCCTTTGCCCGAATTTAGATCATTATTCTTCATGCTCAGTATTTTAGCGGTGTTTTATCTTCTCTCATCAATGTTATGTTTACCCGCCTTTTTGTTCGACTGGAAAGGTGGAGACAACAATAGTAAAACACGAACAAAGTTCAATAGCACGACAACAGATGAACGTAATGCGACGCAACGATGTATCATTATAGTTTCAAACGCTTGTAACCAAAAAAATAGATTTCCTGAAAACGACGGTAAATGACGGTTGGAACTGGTTTTACCTTCAGCTACTAACGAGCTTATTGTACTACTGCTGAATTTCACAAGTTAACCCATGCAAAAGCATGATATACCGATTAAGTTTTATTTGCAAAGGTCTTTAAGTAACTTTATAATCATTAAAATAAAACAAAATGAAAAAACTATTTCTATCGATTTGCTTTGTGATAGCAGCCGTAAGCTTTGTGTCAGCTCAAAACGGGCAAGGTGGTAACCAGGCAGAACGTATGGCGAGGATGAAGCAAAGATTAAAGGATGAACTAAAACTGACCGATGTGCAGATAGATACTGTTTTGGCGATACAACAGGTGTATCAGCCGCGGTCAAGAGAAATATGGATGGACCAAACCATGTCGGATACCGATAAACAGGCGAAAATGAAAGTGATAAGTGAAGAAAGGAATAAAAGGTTTGAAACTTCGCTTGGCAAAGATTTGGCGCAAAAATTATCGGAGTACTACGCTAAAATGCAGCAGAACCGTGGAGGTGGAGGACAAGGTTCAGGAACTCCTCCGCAACAATAAATAAAACCCGGGTAAGGAGTGGAAGATAAAGAAGCTGACTAAAGTGCCGTTGCTGCCGCTTGTTGTACACAGCGATTATGTTGAAAGTGATAAACAAAGAGGTTGTCTCTAACTTATGAGGCAGCCTCTTTGTACTTCAGGGCAGTTTGACTGTATTGTCGTAATGAGATCAAACGCTTAAAATGTTTGTTCAAGACTTTGTTCTTTCGTTGATGCCTGGCCTCCTTTTCCTTAAAGAAAAGGAACGAGGATAAGGTTAGGATTGGCTTATCGGGAACCAAAAGTATAAGTGAGTGACACAACGATGTTGAAAAAGGAGCAATTGCTTGTTCCAAAAAATATCGCAACAAGAATGATTAATGCCTGACCTGGCGTTACGAATTGATGATTCATCCAGTAATTTCGAGCATTAAATTTTAGGAGATAAAAGAAAAATAAAATGAAGATGAGAATAATGTTTTGCTGGATAGTGTCGTGCTTGCTTTCGTTAACGGTAGTTGCCCAGCATATCCGGTACCAGGTTGCTGCGCCAAATGCAATGCATCATGAAGCTGAGATAACGGTAATAGCAGACGGGCTTTCCTTAAGCCCTGCCATTTTCAGGATGAGCCGCTCTTCACCAGGCAGGTATGCAAAACATGAGTTCGGTAAAAACGTATACAATGTAGCCGCTTTTGATGCAAACGGAAAAGCGCTGAAGGTTGAAAAGGAAGATGCTGATGTTTATAAAATAACAGGTCATAAGGGGCTTGTGAAACTTACCTATACCTTATTCGGAAATTATGCTGATGGCACTTATGCAGGAATAGACTTATCGGGATACCATTTAAACATGCCTGCGTCGTTTATGTGGGTAAAGGGTTTGGAAAATGCGCCGATAACCATCCGGTTTTCTGTTCCGGTAACAAGTTGGAAGGTAGCAACCCAATTAAAACCTACTGCTGACCCTTATACTTTTACGGCACCCAATCTTCAGTATTTTATGGATGCACCGACGAAAGTCGCTAATCTTCATTGGCGTGAATGGACAGTAAGCAATTCGGACAACAAGAAGTTCACTTTTAGATTAGCGTTGGAAGCTGAGGCGTCTGAAGCCCTTGTAGACACCTTTACAGAAAAACTTAAAAAATTAGTTGATGCAGGCAGGAAAGTGTATGGTGAATTTCCTTCTTATGATTATGGTACCTATACTTTTATTGCCAGTATCAATCCATTCGTGCATGGCGATGGAATGGAACATAGAAATTCTACCATGATAACCATTCCTGCTGATTTTGACGGCAGCAACGATTTGCTCGGAGTGTTTGCGCACGAGTTTTTTCATTGCTGGAATGTGGAGAGGATCAGGCCAAAAAGTCTTGAGCCTTTTAACTTTGAGAAAAGCAATATGAGCGAAGCGCTTTGGGTAGCCGAGGGCTTTACACATTATTATGGAGACGTTTTAATGGTACGTGCCGGCCTGCTAAACTACGACCAATTTGTAAACGAGATGAGCAAATTGGTGAACGCGAAAGTGAATACGTCCGGCGCTCAACTATATACGCCCATCGAAAATAGTCAACGTGCTGTGTTTACTGATGCAGGTGTATCTGTTGATGCTACCAATTACCCTAATATGTTCACTTCTTATTATCCATATGGTGGAGCCATTGGTTTGGCCCTGGACCTGGAATTGCGAAGCCGGTTCAACAAAACGCTAGATGATGTGATGAAAGTGCTGTGGCAAAAACATGGGAAAACAGAAATTCCTTATACCATTCCCGATGTACAAAAAGCGGTGGCAGTTACAACAGGTAATGAGGCTTACGCGACAAACTTCTTCAGAAAATATGTATATGCACACGAAGCGATTGATTATAGTCAATTATTTTCTTCAGCAAATTATAAATTAAAAAGTGTGACGGAAGGTAAAGCATGGTTTGGAAGACCGACTTTTGATAGTGTGGCTTCCGGAATGAAAATTTCTGCCAATACTGTTCGCAACACGCCTTTGTATGCTGCAGGATTAGACGTAAACGATGTAATAATAGAAATGGATGGCCGAAAACTGCATGCAATAAAAGATGTTGACGACATTTTAAATAAACATAAACCAGGGGAGAGCATTTCGATTACTTATCTGCATCGCAATAAACCTATTCAAACAACGCTTGAACTGAAAGAAAATCCATGGTTAAAAAATTGAAGCAGCAGAAAAGCAGGGTGGAACGATTTCGGATCAGCAACAACAATTCCGAAAGTCATGGATGGGGGATAGGATGCTATAGAACAAATCTTTAGAAGTTGCATTTGCGGAGAAAGTCAGCAATAGGAAGATAAACTTCTTTTGGATGAGTGTATAATGTAAAATGATCGCCGGTAACTTCATAATACGGTTCTCTTGGCGGCTTTAAAATGGTATCTCCTTTAGAATGTATCCGAAGGTCAGGCTGTTCGGTTATTACTTCATTTACAGGATTTAGTACCACCTTAAGCTGGTTGATTACATTCTCTTTATTGCCCTTTTTAAGCAAGTCGACTATATATAAGAATATTCCTTTTGAATTTCTGTTGTTATAGACAATTGTTGCTGAAAGCCATTGTGTAAATGAATTAAAGACTAAGTCTTTTTTTATTAGCCAATAAGCGACAGGATGATTGAAAACAGGCGGGATGATCCTGTCAGTATTGGTCATGGAGGCCACATGTATAATGGGACAATTGATAAGATGTTTTACATGGTAAGCAATCCATCCGCCCATAGAATGACCAATCAAAATGTCACGCCCTGTGATGTGATATTTTGATATAAATTCCTCTGCAAATTTCAATGCGTTAAAATTATCTCTCGGTTCATTTCCCAATAGTTTCCAACTGTTCAGGAGCAGTTTGTCTCCATCAAACAAGGGAGCAATTCTACTAAAGATGAACTCGTCTTCTCCAAAACCCGGGATGAAAATAATGCGCATGTGCAGTCAAACTAAAATAATAATGCCTTTCCTATTTCGAACATCAAATAAGGTGTCACCGGGAAAAAGGGGGAAATCTAAAAGATCTGAAAAAGTTTCCAAATTGAATAATTGTCTTACTTAACCTTCCTTTGCAGGAATTATGGTGCTTAAACTAAGATGGCGAGGATATGATTACAAGGGATAAACAAAATTGGTTCAAGTTACTTTTTGCATGGAAGGGCTCTGTTTTGCCGGAGTTATTACCCCGCCTGCTGGTATTGTTAATTCTTTCAGTTACGGTAGTGCATTACCATGGCGAGTTTTTTACCTATAAAATTCCTTTAAATGCTGCGCCCTTCACTTTAATAGGAGTTGCACTCGCTATTTTTTTAGGATTTTACAATAATGCCAGTTATGACCGTTTCTGGGAGGGCCGTAAACTGTGGGGAGCTTTAGTAATTGATACACGTTCGCTCTGCCGCCAAGCTTTAACTATGACCGGTTATAAAGAAGGATCACGCGAGCTTACTTATTTCGTAAACCTGTTAGTCGCTTTCGTGTATGCCCTGAAACACCAGTTACGACAGACTGATGCCGGAAACGACATGCAACGTCTTTTACCAGGCGACTTTCTGCAGCTGGTGCAGCAAGCACAGTTTAAGCCGGTTATCATATTGAAGGAAATGGGAAACTGGTTGCAAAAAGCACGAATTGAAGGCACTATTGATTCAATTACGCTAACAGCAATTGATCACAATCTTAACGGTCTTTCCAATATTTTAGGTGGATGCGAAAGAATTGCAAATACGCCTATTCCTTTTACTTATAAAGTTTTACTGCATCGCACAGTATATATGTATTGTTTACTGCTGCCTTTTGGCCTGGTTGATAGTATCGGCTGGATGACGCCTTTAATCGTAGTTTTTATTGCCTATACGTTTATGGCGCTTGATGCAATTGTAAACGAAATAGAAGAGCCTTTTGGAGTTGCACCGAATGATTTGGCCTTAAACGCCTTGTGTTGTACCATTGAAAAGACGCTTAGGGAAATGGCTGGGGAGAAGGTTGAGAAACTAAAGGCGGAAAAAGCTGGTTTTATGGTGGATTAAAGGCTTTACCCATGTTTTGAATGCCTTTAGCGATTAGGGGCCCGGTAATTGACCTTATGATGTTCCTTATGCAACGACAGAGATTACGGCGATGAATGTTTGATAATGTTATCGGCTAAGCTCCTGTTTAATGCTGGCTTTCTTGTTGCCATGAATAATACCGTACAAGTGAGTGACACAACCGGGGATGAATTGAAAAACCGCAGTTTGTACCATAAAAATTAAAACGAAAGTTGTAGAAGTAAAGATATAAAACACGATATTATTTCAGTTCCAGATAGTGTATTTGTTTCCCTGGCTTTTGTATAAAGTTCAATTCTTCGACGTCTTTATAAAAAACATGCAAAAGATTTCGTATCAAAAGGATGAAAACAAAATTTTAAACGTTATCAAACGTTTGAAGTATCAGTGGAAAACCTTGTCGACCTTCTTTATCTAAAATCCTATGTAGAATCACTGCCCGAAACAGACCTTGTTTCAAGGCAGCGTTTGCATCTTTTTAAGATAGCAACACTGATGTCGGTCATTGTATGCGTTGGTTTTTTAATACAGGTTTTGACAATTCTTCCAGGCCACCCGTTATTACTGGTGTTGATGTTCTTATTGTTTTGCAGCGTGTTCATCAACTTTTTTTCTCTTCCGTCGCATAAAAAGCCTGCTCTCTCTTACACTGCTTTGTTGAGCGTTTGGTTTATTCTTATTCACATCAATACATATTTTTCCGGCGGAGTAAAAAATTCGGGGAACTTTTATCTCGCAACTTTTATCCTCACCGCTTTTATATTGCTTGGAAGCCGGGGCGGAAAAGTGGCAGCGGCACTTTCTGTGATGCATGTACTTTACTTTTATTTCATAACCACTTATACACACCGGGTAAGTTATGCGCTTGTTGGTGAAGGCGATGCATTGCTAAACGTTTACTTCTTACTATCTACGTCGGTAAGTTTATTGTTATTGGCAGGAGGATCGAACTATATCGAGAAAAGCAAAAACGCAGTATTCGAAAACCTGCTGCTAAAAAATGAGCAGTTAACCGATGCTTCCGGGAGGCTTCAACTTTCTACCCGTGCCGGAAAAATAGGCATCTGGGATTGGGATATTGTAAACAATATAATTACCTGGGACGGTACCATGTTTTCTCTTCACGGAGTTACTAATAGCTTTACGGTAAGTTATAGTAACTGGGAAAGCATGCTGCACCCTGATGATAAGCTGGAGTTGCACCGCCAACTGGATTTGGCCATAAGTGGAGAAGCTGAGTATGAGACCGAATATAAAATAAGCTGGCCCGATAAAACTACCAGGTATATAAAAGCAGCCGCACAGGTTCATAGAGACAGCAATGGAGAACCGCTACGGATTCTTGGCGCTAACTGGGATATAACCGAAAGTAGAAAAGCCGAGGAAGCAATTGTGAACAGCAACAAGCGGTACGAATTGGCTACCAAAGCAACCAGCAATGCAATTTGGGATTGGGATATTTTAACCGGTGAGATGTTTTGGAGTGAAGCTTATCACTTGTCTTTCGGTTATAACACGCCGGCACTAAAAGAAAGGTTCGGTGATCACGCAGCGAGAATCCACAAGGAAGATTATCCGGGAGTGTACGAAGGTTTAACTGCTGTTCTAAGCGGGGAAAATGGCGACTATTGGGAGGACGAATACCGGTTTTTAAAAGCTGATGGAACTTATGCCCATGTTTACGACAGGGGCTATCTTGTTTTTGACGAAGAAAATAAACCGGTCCGTTTCGTTGGGGCAATGCAGGATATTACTGCCCGCAAGGGAGTTGAAATGGAACGGGAACTGATTATCCAGGAACTTATACAAAGCAATGCCGACCTCAAGCAGTTTTCCTTTATTACTTCGCACAACCTACGAGCCCCGCTATCTAATATTTCGGCCACATTAGACCTTATCGATCGTACTACCCTCAATACTTATAACAACGAGATGCTGGATATGCTGAAGAGCTCGGGCAAACAACTTGTAAAAACGATTGACGATCTTACCAATATCCTGCTCATCAAAAATAACAGGAATGCCGAAATTACCCGGCTCGATTTAAATGACACTTTGTTCGAAATAAAGAAAGCTTTTTCCGCATCGCTAGCCGAAGCCGGCGGTACTATGTACACAAATATTAGAATTCCTTACCTGCGTTTTCATAAGGTATATCTCGAAAGTATGTTCATTAACCTAGTGTCAAATGCAATAAAATACCGTTCACTTAACCGCCGCCTTGTTATAAGTATCGATAGTTACATTGATGTGAATGACGATTGCATAATTGCCTTTTCCGATAACGGAACCGGCATCGACCTTAAAAGGTATAAAGACAGGATTTTCGGTTTGTACCAGCGGTTCCACGATAAATCTGAGGGGCAGGGATTGGGTTTGTTTATTATAAAATCGCAAATAGAAGCGCTTGGCGGAAAAATTACGGTAGAAAGCGAGGTAGACAGAGGTACTACTTTCACGATCACTTTGAAGAAGCAATTTTACAAAAACGAAACCCTGGCAGTAGAAAGTGCATACTCGGAAATGATATAAGAAGTCTTTTTGTACTTAACATTTGTAGTACTATTCAACATCGTTGTGTCACTCACTTGTACTGTAAATTGTTTATTCTGCCTTTCAAAAATCTTCTAATAGTCTCAATACTCCCTACTTACTTTCCTCATTTTCAGTTCTTTAATCATAGAATGTTTTGGCATTTATTTCACTTCGAAAATTTATCTCTAACGTCTACTCCAACACAAGCTTTTAACCGCGTACATTAATGGCCTCATTATTTTTTAGATGAACGGCTACAAGAAACACCTGAACCTGCTAAATACTTCCGCGAACATAATTATCTTTATCGCTAACCACTCTGTATGAACCGTATTGATCGTTTAGCCGCTATTGTTATACAGCTTCAATCGAGGCGGTTGATAAAGGCGCAGGATATTGCTAACAAATTTTCAATTAGCCTGCGCACGGTTTACCGCGACGTACACGCACTGGAAGAAGCCGGGGTGCCTGTCATAGGAGAAGCTGGCGTTGGTTATCGTTTAATGGAAGGTTATAAGCTGCCACCGGTAATGTTTAACGAAGATGAAGCATCCGCTTTGATCACTGCCTCAAAACTGATGCAGTCAATGAGCGACGAAAATTCTTCAAAGCATTATAGTTCGGCTTTAGATAAAATCAAGGCCGTGCTCAGGCTAGCCGAAAAAGATCACCTCGAAGAAATTGACGGGCATATTGCCGTAATATCCCATCCTACCTTTGCACATAAAAAGCCTTCAGAATTATATCTGCAGAAAATTCTAAAGGCGATTGCTTCCGCCACCGTTATCGATATCCATTATACTTCTATCGAAAAGAATGAAACACTCGAGCGAAAAGTAGAGCCGATCGGTATTTATTACCAGGGCAGTCATTGGTACTTTATAGCGTTTTGTCGCTTAAGAAACGATTACCGGAACTTCCGCACCGACAAGATCAATAAACTGGTTCTTACAGATGAAAAAATCGTGCAAACCCATCCGCCACTCCAAAGCTTTATATGCGAACTGTCGCAACAAAGACACGTTCAAAAAGTCGTAATTGAAGTGGAAAAGAATATTTTAAAATATTTGGGCGAACAGAAATATTACAATGGCTATGTAAGTGAGGAAGACGCAGGTAAATACACCCGTATCACATTCTTAACAAGCTCGCTTTACGGCTTTGCCAGGTGGTTCATGTTGTTTGGCGATAAGGCAAAAATTATTGAGCCGGTACAGTTAAACGACATGGTCATTGAAATTGCCGAAAATATCTTAAAAAAAATCGAGCAACATCAAATGCTCCTGACATAGGGCTGTCATCAGGTGCTTGTTACTTTGTACAACAAAAACAAAAACATTATGACATTCATCGAATTCTTTAAGAAACAATTTATTGAAGAAGGAGCTACCACCCGTAAATGCTTTCAAGAGTTCCGGACGACCAGTTCGATTATAAACCACATGTTAAAAGCATGGATATGAAACGTCTTACTATGCATATTGCAGATCTTCCCGGCTGGATACACATGACTTTTACCACCAACGGAATTGACTTTGCCCAACCCTATCATCAACCCGAAGTCAACAATAATGCAGAGTTGATGGCGTATTTTGAACAACGCTATAACGATGGCTTGTCTACACTTATACCCGAAAATGAATCTCTTTTAAACGATCCCTGGACAGTCAGGAACGGCGACAAGATCTATAGTACAGAACCCAGGATAGATGTGGTAAGAATGTCTTTCAGCCAGCAGATTCATCACCGTGCGCAATTGGGCGTATACTTACGATTACTCAACATACCTATTCCCGGCAGCTACGGTCCCAGTGCCGATGAAGGTAATTTTGATTGATACGAACAGCTATAGAATATGCTAAAGCCGCTCATCGAGTGGCTTTTTTATGGACCCAACTTTTTCTCTTTTATCTGGCTTACGTTGCGTCGCACTCTTGTACTTTTTTAATGTCCTTCGGCAAAGCGGAGATGCCTCAAGCCGGATTAATTGATGTTGATTCAATAGAAGCCGTTACTCCGCCATAGGAAAAGAGTTTGATGCATCTATAAAATTTGTAAAATGTTCTGTACATTAGATGGTAGGCGAGGCCGTACTTATTATCCTGAAATCTAAGGGTAAACCTCTTCCCATATAGTAAGGAGCCGGGCTTAATTGCTAACTATAAATATTTTAAAATGTCGAAACTGAATCTTGATAATACCAGCAAAGTCGTTTCTATTGTTTCAGTAGTTGTTGCGGTAATAGTTTCTATTGTCGGTTTTTTCAGCACTCGCAAAGCGAACCAACTACAGGAGAAGATACAGCATTTGGAAGCGACTAACAAAGAGCTGGAAAATTCAAAGGAGGTGTATAACACCTCTCCCCGTATAACTGCGAAGTTTGATCTACTCCTGGCAAGAGCTTTTGCTGAAGAATATATGACCAAAGCTGAAAAAGGCGAAACAGTCAAATATTTATTACCAACGAAAGAAATATCCCGGGAATTGATAAAAACAATTCCTAACTGGAAGAGACGGAGGGGGCTGATGACAGGGGAGGCGTGCGGAACGGAAGGGCTTAAGGCCAGGCAGGTAGTAACGTTGTTAATAAAAAATATTGGTTTTGCTGATGCCACGGATGTTAAAATAACTGCCAAACAAAAAATCTGTCCTTCGGAGAACCCGTTAAAAGGATGGTATGAATTTTCAGCCGGACACGACGAATTGGGGTATCCGTTTTTACAATCTACCATTAAAGATTGGCCTACCGTTACTTTTGCAGTAGAAGATTTGTTGGGCCAGGGCTCACCAAAAAATGACATAAATGAAGTACAGGTTGTGTTGGCAAGTGTATCAGCTACCACCTTATTCGGAACAGTGCTGGTACCGGTTGAAATATCATGGAAAAATAAAATGAACCTAAAACAAGAGTCTCAACAAATTTCGGATAACCTGTTTAGCCGGGTTAGTTCAGATCTGACAGGGGCACAACTTGGAAACCTTGGTTCAATATGTCCATAAGACGGTGAGAGTTGGAATTGAAAAAGGCGCGGGGGCTAATTTGTTTATTATAGTATGTAGAAAAAGAAGAAATGAGATACACAAGTACAAGTGAGTGACACAACGATTAAAGAACTGAAAATGAGGAAAGTAAGTAGGGAGTATTGAGACTATTAGAAGATTTTTGAAAGGCAGAATAAACAATTTACAGTACAAGTGAGTGACACAACGATGTTGAATA
>Ga0115847_100240_pt1 | contig 13858 bp, 10 predicted proteins | sample InSIn5SAF170_FD_83861 | JGI IMG/M metagenome (GOLD analysis project Ga0115847, IMG submission 83861)
AAAGGACTCGATCTGCGACTCTCGCACGACACACGTTCGTTGTGATTTGTCCATCGGTCTGGGAAGATCACTTGCGGCTTTGCGCTTCTGTGTAAACGACGATGAAGATGGCAAAGTGGGACTGGGCTCCCCAGTTATAGAGGAAAGAATATCGTTGATCTATATTGTAAGTCTTGCACAGTGCGGGGTTGGGTTCGAACTTACTGGCATCTTGAATGAATCGGATGATTCAGAATGAGCAGATATGGCGAGCGTGTGTCGTGCGAGAGTCGCAGATCGAGTCCTTTTTGGGCTACGAAAACATTTGATAAAATTGTTGAGATCTTCGCGAAAGTAAGAGTATAACGGTGCAAACACAAAACAAGACAGTTGTTGAGACTTAGTGGTGGACTTGTTCTTTATAAGATAGAAAGTCGCGACCAGATTCCAGCAACTGGGTCACGTGCGCTAAAATCTGATGGCGTATTGCCTCATCTGAAACAATCGATGACTTGCCTCTTGAGAAACCCTCGGCATCAGAATAAGAATCCTTTTCATTCTTGTTCCACTGAAATGGTATCAATCTGGAGATTAGGGTGATACATTAAATTAAGAGTGAATTGAACCGTTCTCGGATTTTCAAATCCCATTCTAACTGATAGTCATATGTACATCTTCTAAGAAGTATAGCTAGAAGTTCGTAACATCCAGTACAAAAGACTGAAAGCTTCCCACAAGCCCATGCTCTTATTTGCATTCGAAAGCAGCTTCGGTTGGCACGTATTTCACCTAGCTTATGTGGAACTTGTGATTCACCATAGCATACACGTCCTTACCAGTGTAGTATGAACTTTACATAGAAACTCGGTCTACATCACAGTAGATGTGTCACAATGCCTTTGTGCTCCAAATCTTAAAAACATTGATTTTCTTCAATGTCAATTCTTTCATAGTAATATCGAGAGGTTCTAAAGAGCTGCACATTGTCACGTTCACAAGATGGATGCTGGTTTTCATGAATGAGGAGATCGTTAGTCACTTAAAATTAGACTTGGATTTTTCGGGTATGATATTTACAATTCAAGCTGCGTTCTTCGCAACCTGTGCCTTAGCCACCAACCTCTCCAGTTTCTTCTCTTCGTTGTCCGCATTCTCCTTTTCATAGTGTGCCACCAACTGATCCATATTTCTTGGTCCTTGACCAGCTGAGATGTTGTAAGGAGATCCAGAGTTGAAAATCCTGCATGAGATTAGTGCTGTCTTTACATGCCATTCAGCATACTCACTCTGGAAACCTTAAATTGACATGCTTGGTTCCAACAGCACTCTGGTACAAGTTTCTATCGAAAGCTGCCTGTTCAATCATTGCTGTATGAAGTGTGTTGCGCGCAGCGAATCGCTCTTTGTAATATGAGTAGCTATCGATGAGCTTGGTGAGGCCAGAAGGAGAACCGTCGCTCTTCGGTCGGGAGATTGAGTACAGACCTATCGACAAAGGTACAACAGCGAGAACGACATAGAATTGAGTCTGCGGAGTATTAGTATTCGCAATCTAATGCTAGATAGGTCTTCATACGCCTAATGACTCTGCTTTTGGTGCTGCATGTCCATGACCTCCATGACCATGGTCACTTGCATAACGTCTCCAACTCCTCCCCAATGACTTTGGAAGCTGCTCTGCAGACTGGACTGCTCCCCGTCTGATAGCAAGCATGTTGTGGTTCAATTGGTTGTCAGTTGCTCTATTACCGTTGCTTCCATGAGGTTGAAGGTCAATTCAGTCCCACGGCTTGGCGTGGCACGGGGCTGCAGACTTGGCAAAATGTCTCTCAGCCGCCTCCCTTGACCACAACGAATGAGTTGTCCTTTCGTATCTTTGAAAGATGGCTTCTTCTAACCAGTATTTAGTGGACAACTCCCCTGATGAGATTCCTGAAACTGATTCTGTAGCATCGAATGATACAGACGACGGTCAAACACATCAACCTGAGAAAATACTTGCAAAGCAAGATATCAAGCACAATACTCACGAAACAACCTGGTTCTTGGTGAAGTGGGAAAATTGTCCAGTCTTAAGATCCAGCTGGGAAAGTGGTGACTTGTTTAAGACCTACCCAAAGCTGTTGGAGGATTGGAAGGTTGAACAGCAACGACGTGCGGAGGGCAAGAGTAAATTTGACTTAGACGCATTCAATCAAGCTGTATTAGATCTTGATAAAGCATACGTCCGCCGAAGGCAACTGCGGAGGCTCAAAAAGGATATCTCTCGTTTGCTTACTCTCACTAAGATCTCTTGAACGCTACACCAGTAGTGTCCCTAATGGTTCGAATATCCAAGCATGGTCTTTTGACCTTAGCATGGCTTTACGTTCCTTTTCTAGCCAGAGCAGAAGCGCTGCCAGCTCAGAAAGACCTCATATGCTCGAACACGGATCCAAAAGATTGTTATCCCAGAATTTTTGTCCCCACCGAGAATTTTCAAAACATTCGAGAAGGACAAGACATTCCTCCCGGCCTCCATGTTCGCCTAAATATCTTCTCGGGACAGAAAGAAGCACGGTTGAACATTCCTATGGCTGAGGATGAGTCGTCCCATCTAGAAGGACTGCCAACGGAGCAGGCTGTTGTGGTAGTTGATCCTCCAGCAAATGTCGAAGAAGAACTGGAAGCTGAACAGCCTGTCATCCCGCCTAACGCTCCAGCGTTTGAGTCAGCCGGCAAGATTGTACCTCCACCACCAGGAGGTGATGATATGAGTTCGTTCTCAAAAGCTATGGTCATGATTCAAATGGAGGGACGATTCTTTGACAACGGGCTTGATGATTTGATTGAATTGTCGCACGATATCTACTATGGTGTAGAAATCGTCAAAGATGGACCAGTACTCGAGAAATTGATCTGTTTCCTTCTTGGTTCAGGATCTGAGCATCTGAAAGCAAAGGATAAAGAGCGAGATCATAAAGCAGCAATGATTATTTCTTCTGCACTTCAGAACAATCCGACTGCGTTAAAAGAGGCAGAGAACTTTTCGAACTCATTGATCAAGCCAATCTGTCGCGTAGATGGATCTGAGAAGCTCAAGGCGGGCCAAAGTGAGTTTGTCGCTCGTCTCCGCTCAAAGTTAGGCTCAGAGAAGGATCCTGCTACTTTGAAAGCAAAGATCAGTGCCATTTCGAATCTTCTCAAGATACCAAAGTTTCAAGCGTACTTCCTGCAGAAACAAGGAATGGAGCTTCTTCTTGCAATGTTCTTGAAGAAGGGAGAGAAATGGGACGTGGTTAAGAAAAAGGTCAGTCAACTTGTCACGGATAACTTCCTGGACGAGAGCCTTGGTGCGGAAGTAGGGGTCTGGCCTGAGGGAGCAAGGAGTGAAACAAAGACTTGTCAGACCAGAGGCAAAATGTTAGGTGACGGATGTTGGGAACATCACGTCCAGTCGTATGCTAAGGAGAGTGGGAGTAGCTGGGCCGATGAATTCTATGTAGCATTGAAGCAAGCTAGAAATGGATCTTCGGATCAAGCCCCAGAGAAAGAATTGTAGATATATGCATGTATACTGGTGTTGGTATTTAATCAAGCATACAAATATATTTGAACTTTGCTTCTTACGTGTGGCACATGCCTCTCATATGTTGCTTTTCTTGCAATACTCCCAAAGGGTGCTACTTCTGTTTATGTAAGAACCTTCGATCGAAACATCCACAAGCTACATGACACGAGACTGATTTCTATTGCCCCCGTTTTGATTCAATGACAAAGGACGGATTACAATGTGCATGAGCGAAACGACAATGTGAATAGAGATCTCTATAAATCAAATGGATCAATGCAAATATCAAGCGATAGTCCACTCTGAAGAGTCGAAGCGTTTTCCCAATTGGGACAGCTCCATACTTAGATATGATATCTACTGTGCCACAACATGTCTTGGCATTGACTTAGCCGTTGCGCGTACCAACCAACACTTGTAATCAATACGAATCCAGCATTCAATAGAACATCTGTGCACGTGTGACTTTGCACACCGTTGCAGGCTTCTACATCTGCACTGTTCAACTATGATGTGAAATCCATACCGAAGCTTATCAATTGGAAAGAAGGACAATGTCCGCTCACAATGAGGAGGCAGCTCAGCTCCTGCCACTTGGGAAGGATGGCGAAGGACGAAAGTCTACAGATTCCGTTTCGTCCGCCTCGACAACAAGTCTCGTGTTCGAGCGCATCGGTGAGAGAGCAGTGCACTTATCGAAAGTCCAACATCCGGCGAGAAACGATTCCCTAGCATACGCAGATAATGCAAACGAACAGTATCCACTGGATGCTGATGAGAAGGAGTTTGACGAGGAAACCGGACCTTTCTTGAAGAGCAACAAGGAGACGGATCGAAGATTTCGCAAGCTGTTATGGATAATCGCAGGAATTTTTGTTGGTGCTTGGTTGGCAGCCATGGTGGTATTCCTGACAAACCAAACATACAAGCATGCATCCACAAAGCCACACGACGCAGAAGCAACCACGGATCGAGGCAGTGGAAAGAAAATCAGTTTGAGTGATGTCTTATACGGTCGTTGGCGGTCGAATAGACAGAGTATAAGCTGGATTGCGGGTGCAGATGGAGAGGATGGACTACTTTTGGAGCAGAATGCGCCTGGAAAGGATTATCTTGTTGTCGAGGACGTGAGAGGGAATTCTGGCGTTAAAACGCACTCTACCAAGACCTTGATGAAAGATCGCGCTTTTTACGTCGGTGATCGTCGACTAAATCCTAGCAAGGTGTTCCCAAGTAAGGATTTAAAGAAAGTACTTGTCGGTACCAATGTTCAGAGCAATTGGAGGCATTCTTTCTATGCAAACTATTGGATATTCGATGTGGAAACCCAGTCCGCTGAACCACTGGATCCAGACAATATCGACGGGAGGATTCAACTAGCGAGCTGGAGTCCTCAGAGCGACGCGGTTGTCTTTACTAGAGAGAATAACCTATTCCTGAGAAAGTTATCTTCCAACAAAGTCATTCAGATCACTCAAGACGGCGGACCAAACTATTTCTATGGAATTCCTGATTGGGTCTACGAGGAGGAAGTCTTCAGTGGTAACAGTGCGACATGGTGGGCTGGAGATGGCAAATATGTTGCATTCATGGCTACTAACGAATCAGCTGTTCCTACCTATCCAGTACAGTACTTTCTTTCTCGACCAAGTGGCAAGGAACCGAAGCCCGGCGAGGAAAGTTACCCTGAGGTTAGGCATATCAAGTATCCTAAAGCTGGTGCGCCAAATCCTTTGGTGGAATTGAAATTTTATGACGTGGCTAAAGGTGATGTCTTCGAGGTCAAGGTTGCGGATGGATTTGAGCCTGAAGATCTGCTCATCACTGAAGTCGTATGGGCTGGCTCGACTGGAAAAGTCCTCATTCGGGAAACAAATCGCGAAAGTGACGTTCTTCGTGTCGTACTCGTTGACGTGGAATCTAGAACTGGCAAGACTGTACGGACAACAGATGTTGAGAAACTCGACGGTGGTTGGTTTGAGGTGTCCAAGTCAACCACTTATATTCCCGCAGATCCTGCCAATGGTCGGCCCAATGATGGCTATATCGATACTGTCATTCATGATAATTATGACCATCTTGCATACTTTACACCATTAGATAACCCTACTCCTCTCATGCTAACATCTGGCAAGTGGGAAGTTGTCGATGCTCCCTCAGCAATTGACCTGAAAAACAATTTGGTATATTTCGTGTCTACCAAAGAGTCTTCAATCCAAAGACATGTGTACAGCGTCAAGCTAGACGGGTCGGATCTCAAATCAGTCACAGATACGAGCAAGGCTGCATACTACCAGATTTCATTTTCCTCCGGTGCCGGATACGCAGTGCTGGATTATGCTGGCCCAAACATTCCCTGGCAGAAAGTGATCAGTACACCAAGTAATCCAGACCACTACGAAAACTTACTCGAAGATAACAGAGAGCTTGCCGATATGGCCAGAAGGCATGAGTTACCGATTGAACTCTATTCTACTGTCAACATTGACGGGTATGATCTAAATGTCGTGGAACGTCGACCTCCACATTTTAGTGACAAGAAGAAGTATCCAGTCCTTTTCTACCTATACGGCGGCCCAGGATCTCAGACAGTCAACAAGAGATTCGGTGTTGATTTTCAAGCATATGTTGCAGCTAGTCTGGGCTACATCGTGGTCACTGTAGATGGACGTGGAACAGGCTTCATTGGACGTAAAGCCCGCACGATCATTCGTGGCAACATCGGCTACTACGAAGCACATGATCAGATCGAAACAGCAAAAATCTGGGCTGCGAAGAAGTATGTTGACCAATCACGGATTGCAATCTGGGGTTGGTCTTATGGTGGTTTCATGACTCTCAAGACCTTGGAACAAGACGCTGGACGGACCTTTCACTATGGGATGGCTGTAGCACCTGTGACAGACTGGAGGTTCTATGATTCCATCTATACTGAGAGATATATGCACACACCACAACACAATGAGAACGGTTACGATAAGACCAGCATCAGCAATGTTACTGCTCTCTCACAAAATGTGAGATTCTTAGTCATGCATGGTATTGCAGATGATAATGTTCATATGCAAAGCACCTTGACACTGCTTGACAAACTCGATTTGGCGGAAGTGGAGAATTATGATGTGCACGTTTTCCCTGACAGTGATCACTCGATCTACTTTCACAACGCCAACAAAATCGTTTATGATAGTAAGCTTCTTCCTGATAGTGCCTTGGTTCATCAGCTAACCTTCACGTAGAACTCAACAATTGGTTGATCAACGCGTTCAACGGCGAGTGGCTGAAAACTGCAAATGCGGTACCGAAAAAGATTGATCCTGCAAACAAAAAGCGGGATATCATCCTGTAATTTCGAAACGATGCGGCATTACTGGCGTTTAAGTACATAGTTCTTTAGGGGAGCTATTCAACCATTTAGCAACATGTTAACCTTCATCATAATCACTGCTAATGGCATGTACATCTTGACTTTCTAAAATGGGCCTTATCTTCCATTCTGTTCATTCTCACATCGTGGGAACAGCCTTTCTTCCTCGTTTAGCAATGCGTTCCTCTGACCTCTCTGTTTCTTCTCAGACCTAGTAGATCCAAGTAGATCTTATCAATCGATGTTTACTGCATTCATGGCGTTGCTACCAGCTCGCTATGGGATTTGTGACCAGAAACTTACAATGCTGACACGTTTGTGTTACTGTTCAATGGCATGAGGTTCATGTTTAAAGCTGATGTACAAGAGAGTTAAGAAACCTAAGATCATATGAAAATGGTAATCAAATACAATCGATTCTGACAGCAGTATCTTGATATCTACTATTAACCTTACAGTCAACATCCGTTCGGAAGCTGAATGACACGGAATGCACGAAAAGACGGTTTCCGGGACGAGATCCTAGACGTGATCCTCAATTATGCCTTGATTATAGATTAAATATGATAGTAATAGCAGGTGCAATGCACGAACATAACTCTGTACTCATAAAGATGCCAAAGAGTCGGAAACAAATAGTTGCTATGGTCAAACCAGAAATATATCACCATTGCACTCGTCGAGAGGAGCTTATTGCTTAGTGTTAAACTATTCAAAAGCACGCCAACATAAAATAGCCGCTCTCGTCAGAGCTTCTCTTAGAACTGCTTCTTAGTGCTCACCTCTACTTTTTTCCGACGGAAGCTTTACTAATGGTGAGCAAATCGTCCATGAAAATCGACTCGATTCTCCATATGCGGGTAGAACACCGCCTCGGATAACCCCACGTCTTTTCCGGGATATTGCTCTCCGCAAACTGTATATAAGAAATTTACGAGAGCAAAGAAAGACCAGATCAGACAATCATAATTGCGATATCTGTTGAGTAAGTTTCAAAATGGTGAATATCAAGACTGTTGAATACTTCCGAATCCCACCAAGATGGTTGTTTGTGAAGATCACAGATGAGGAAGGGAACGTAGGATGGGGTGAAGGTTCTTTGGAAGGTAGGCAACCTTTTCTGACAAATTCTCGACGGTAACCACAGGATCGGATTGACCATTCTATAGGACACACAGAAGCTGTAGAAGGTTGTTTGGATGCATATGCGTCAAGGATCACGGGGATGGAAGCTGAGTATGTCGGAACCAGGAACTCTTCACTATTCAGGATGATCAAGACACTAATTTACCAAAAGTGATATTGAGCATATCTGGCAATTGCTTTATCGATTCGGATTCTACCGTGGCGGTCCTGTCATGATGAGTGCTTTGTCTGGAGTGGACATCGCTCTCTGGGATTTGAAGGCAAGAAGACTTGGCGTACCTATCCATCAGCTTCTAGGTGGAAAAGTGAGAGACAAGCTCAAAGTTTATGCTTGGATTGGTGGTGACAGACCGAAAGACGTTGAGGCTCAAGCGTGAGTAGCTTGTAGATGGAATAAATAGCTGAACTTACTAATTATGGCAAAGAAAAGGACGCCAAGCACAAGGCTTCAAAGCAGTTAAGATGAATGGCACTGAAGATCTTGGTTGGTTGGACACTCCAGCATCTCTAGATGAATGCGTGGAGAGGTTAAGAACAGTCAAAGCGCTAGGTATGGATGCTGGAATTGACTTTCATGGTCGAGTGCACAAGCCTATGGCCAAACAGCTTGCAAAGGCACTAGAGCCACATCGACCACTATTCATTGAAGAACCACTACTGTCAGAAAACCTAGAAGGAATAGTTGCTTTGTCGCAATACACTTCGTCACCAATAGCACTGGGAGAAAGACTACATTCACGATGGGATGTAAAGCGCTTCTTAGAAGCATCGGCTGTTGACATCCTACAGCCTGATGTTTGCCATGTGGGCGGCATATCTGAGATGAGAAGGATAGCTATTATGGCGGAGGCATATGATGTTGCTCTTGCACCTCATTGTCCTCTGGGACCAATTGCACTTGCGGCATGCGTTCAAGTTGACCTTGTCTCGGCAAACTTTGCCATTCAGGAGATGAGTCTGGGAATCCATTACAACGCAGGAACAGAAGACCTAACAAGTTATACCAAGAATCCTGAGGTTTGGACAGTCAAGGACGGGTACATTGACATACCGAAAGGACCAGGATTAGGAATTGAGATTGATGAGGAATGGGTTAGAAGACAAGCTAAAGATGCGGTTGCTTGGGTATCTCCAGGCTATATTGGCCCTGGAGGCGAGGTTAGAGAATGGTAAAATGACTGGAATAAGGTTCAAAAGTTTTTGTAGAACAATCCACAATTGTATTCAGTCATGGAAGTGCCACACATTCAATCTCAATATCAACACCCTTCGGCAACTGGTGAACAGCAACACAACTCCTCGCTGGCTTGTGCTTAATCCATTTCTCATATTCCTTGTTCATTTCTGGGAAGTGGTTCATGTTGGTCAAGAAGACTTGAACTTTAACGACTTTACCCAAAGATGAGCCAGCTTCTTCGAGGACTGCTTGAAGTGCTTGGATGCAAGCTCGAGTTCGATCGGCCATGGTGCCTCGGATGATGTTTCCATTAGAGTCAGCCGGCAATTGACCAGAGCAATATATTGCATGTGATGTTTTGATCGCTTGTGACTGATAAAGCTATATCAATCTCACCGCATTCGAGTAGGGTTAAAAGTACGTACATATGGTCCAACAGCTTCAATGATGTGAGTACTCAATAACTGAAGTAGAGCTGAGTCTTGATGATCACTTACGAGGCATTGCTCTCTTACTCGAAACAGGTGCCATATCTGACGACCATCGTGCTTGAACAGGTTTTAGGATATGACGAGTAAGGTGGTATTGTGTCAATGGTACTACGACCATAGAATTGATTCTAGCTCTGGATATAGATCTTATAAGATATGCCATTGCGATTACCTGAGTAAATGTTCAGTATGATCCTGGTTCTGTTCTTACAAATCGAGCTCAGCATAAAGTTCATGGACGAAGCAATAATGGATGTAGTCACGTGAAGAGTCTATACGATGCCTTCCTGTGACACAACACCTTGCTCTAAAAATGATACAGACAGCACTCATTACACCTACACTATATCCAAATCATCTTTGAAAGGGTAGAATCACGTATTAATGATAAGCTTCGACCGAAAGTCACGTTGCTGTACCTTGACAGATATCTTGGCTGTCTACCCCTTGCAGTCATCGTAATTCCATATGGCGCTAAGTTTCTGGACACTCTGGAGCTTCTAACCCTCATTATCTCTCACTTCGATATAGAAGAACAACATCGCCTCTTGATCGCGCCTTGTCGATCAATGCAATTTTCTTACTTTCTTTGAAATACTTGTTTTGAGATAATTTGGTGAGTTTTAGCTTGTGGACACGTCTGCATCAACTAAACTCGTCTGGAGCTCCTGGGCTAATTGTGAATATCTAGTACAATTTCTGCATTGCGGAATTGCTTAACGATGTCTTCCCAACAAGGCTCGGTCCGCAAAAGGAAAGATGCTAGTGTAGTAGGAAAGTCAAAGGATGCTACTACGACTGCTATCACTACACCCAATGCCAAAGACACAGCAGATCTCGACGTCCTTGTTAAGAAGACTCTCAGAAAGAAGGCTGGACCGGAATGGGATTACAGAATTGCAATTACGCTGATCACAATCTTGGGTTTTGTTACGAGATTCTGGGGCATAAGTCATCCAAATGAGGTTGTGTTTGACGAGGTGCATTTCGGAAAGGTATTCTACCCCTTGACTCCAAGTTGGAAAGAACTGACGTGTATGCATAGTTCGCTTCCTACTATCTTGAACGAACTTATTTCTTCGATGTACACCCACCTCTTGGAAAGCTTCTCTTCGCCCTGATGGGATGGTTCGTCGGTTATGATGGAAAGTTCCACTTCGAGAACATTGGAGACTCCTACATCTCGAATAAGGTTCCATACGTGGCATACCGTGCTCTTCCAGCCATCTTGGGAGCTTTGACAATCCCTGTCGTCTTCGATATTATGTGGGAGTCAGGTTACACCTTACCTGCTTGCGTGTTGTCTGCTGCTCTAGTGCTTCTGGACAACGCTCACATTGGACAAACCCGTTTGATCCTTCTTGATGCAACACTCGTCTTCGCAATGGCTTGCAGCTTGCTCTGCTATGTCAAGTTCTACAAGTTGCGCCATGTGCCATTCAGTCGTAAGTGGTGGAAGTGGCTCTTGCTTACTGGGTTTGCTTTGAGCTGTGATATCTCTGTCAAATATGTTGGATTATTCGCATTTGTAACCATTGGGTCTGCTGTTGCGATTGATCTTTGGGGTCTTCTCGACGTCAAGCGTCGTCAAGGAGCATTGACTCTTCCTGAGTTTGGCAAGCACTTCGCGGCTCGTCTATTTGCTCTGATCATTGTCCCGTTCGGTTTCTACCTCTTCTGGTTCCAGGTCCACTTTGCTATTCTTTACAGATCTGGTCCAGGTGATGATTTCATGTCTCCAGAATTCCAGGAGACTCTCAGCGACAATCTCATGGCACAAAATGCAGTCACTATCAACTATTATGATCACCTTGAAATCAAGCACAAAGAAACTTCTGGCTTCCTCCACAGTCACCCTGATCGATATCCTTTGAGGTATGAGGATGGCCGCGTTTCCAGTCAAGGACAACAAGTTACGGGATATCCATACTCAGATGCCAACAATCACTGGGAAATCATCCCTCTTGTACACGACCAGGCTTTGGGTCATGTTGTTAGGAACAATGATATCGTCAGACTTCGACACATCGTTACCAATACTGTCTTGCTATCACATGACGTTGCATCACCTTATTACCCAACAAATCAAGAATTCACAACCGTGTCTGTCGAGGAGGCTTTTGGCGCTCGTGCAAACGATACTCTATTCGAGATCAAGATTGAGAATGGCAAGCCAAAGCAAGAGTTCAAGACCCTTTCCGGCCAGTTCAAGCTCATTCACTATCCAAGCAAAGTCGCTATGTGGACAGGATCCAAGCCACTTCCGGATTGGGGTTATAAACAGCAAGAAATCAATGGAAACAAGAATCTCTTGCAAACATCGAACATATGGTTTGTTGATTCTGTTCCATCCCTTCCTGCAGATAGCCCACGTCTCATCAAGGAGGAGCGAAAGGTCAAGTCTCTGCCTTTCCTCAGAAAGTACTTCGAGCTTCAACGCGCCATGTTCTACCATAACAATGCATTGACGAGCAGCCATCCCTATGCTAGTCAGCCATTCATGTGGCCCTTCCTACTCAGAGGTGTCAGCTTCTGGACTCAGAATGATACCAAACAACAAATTTACTTCCTTGGAAATCCTATTGGCTGGTGGTTAGCAAGCAGCTTGCTAGCAGTATATGTTGGTATCCTTGCTGCAGATCAATTGTCGCTCCGTCGTGGTGTAGATGCCCTGGACATCCGTAAGTTCATTGTCTTACATTTTCTTGGAATTAGCTAACAATCTTAGGCACTCGTTCACGACTCTACAACTCAACTGGATTTTTCTTTTTGGCATGGGCAACCCACTATCTGCCTTTCTATCTAATGGGACGTCAGTTGTTCTTGCACCACTATCTTCCTGCCCATCTCGCCTCTGCTCTTGTAGCAGGAGCATTGCTCGAATTTGTCTTCAACATTGAGCCTGTTATTGACGACGTCTCAGCTGCCACATCAAAGCAAAGTGTGGTGGCGCATCTTCCAGCCCGAGAGAAGGTCGCAGGCCAAAACCTGTACGCCTCTTGGGCAGCAGCAACAGCAATCATTGCTGTCCTGATCTTTGGATGGTACTTCTTCTTGCCTTTGACATATGGATATCCGGGTCTCACCGTACCACAAGTCAACGCTAGAAAATGGTTGGCTTACGACCTCCATTTCGCAAAATAAGTCGTGGCAAGGAGAGGAGGGGAATTTGACATTAGAAAAATGGGGTAGTAGATGAGCTGTCTGCTTTTAGCGATTGCATGTGTATAGTAAGGTAGCTGAAGTCTTCGGATGAATATGAAATGAAAATCTCTTTTGTCGTAGTTGATATCTCGAAAATTCCATTGAGACGATATCTTAGCAATATAAAACGATGTGGAGAGATTCCTAATGGTGTTTGACGTTTCGGTTCCCCATTCGTGACCTTCTTAAGTGTCAGTAAGCACCGTATCGACTAATCAGAGTTGTGCTTAAGACCCAGTGAAAGCTGTGAGGTTAGAATTCCTGTCATCGACTTTTCCATGATCGCGACCTTGTTGAGCAGTTACTTAAAAAAAATGCATGCTCGACCTTGAACCTTGCAGCATTGAGAAGGGTAGAACGAACGGACCATATATTTGCTTATGGTAAGATTGGATCACGCTGACACTCTGAAGATCATATTGTGGATTCCTGTCGCTGCAGAGAAGTGGAAGGTAGCATGTCGTAACATATCATACACCCCATTGTAATCATGTATATTCATAAGCTCGCGCAAGCACAAGGCTCGTCGCAGAACAGGACGCTCCCTAAATAAATCCAAGCGCTATTCTATGCTACAACTCTGCTAACCCAATTTAACGCCAGCAATGCTTTCCATTTGCGATCTTTGAAAATCATGTACGCTTACGATCACTCTCCCACTTGCACACCACTTGCTCGAAACTCATGGCATGAAAGGACATCCAGATCCAGAAGTGAAAGCACCAGGGACATGGCTGTTCACCTCAACAGGAGGAGGATTCTCGACTTTCTCCCAAGTCGGCTCAGGAGAAGTCGAGTTGCGAACAGTAGCGCTGGTCTCGGAAGCAGCTTGAAGGCGAGCAATCTGCTCAGCCAACACCTTGATCTGCTCTGCGAGTTTCTTGATGTCAGGCTTTTCCTCCTTGATATTTTCCTTTTCAATCTTCTGCTTGATCTCATCAACT
>Ga0115847_100241_pt1 | contig 13829 bp, 8 predicted proteins | sample InSIn5SAF170_FD_83861 | JGI IMG/M metagenome (GOLD analysis project Ga0115847, IMG submission 83861)
CGGAGGGGGACGTGGATGGGTGTTGAGGGGGTGGTGGGGAGGGTGAGGATCGGGCGGCGGAGGGCCATTGTTGTGGTTGGAGGATGATGGATCGTAGCTCCAGTCGTGGATTGTGCTGTGCGAAGCTCCTATCAAGGCAGATGTAGGGTAGACGTAGAGATTGCGATAGCGCTCCGTGGGTGGTGATGTTTGCAGAATGAAGCTCTTCGCGGAACGAGAGAACTTTTTGGCGACCCTCGGAGCAGCAGCTTGGACACCACCCACGACACCCTCAACCCTCGAACCCACAACCGATCCCCGTAGCCTCGTTGTCCCGCGCAGCTCTCAAGATGGAAAACGGCGCCAGCGACGCAAAAGACCCATCCGGCTTCCTCAGTGAAATCATTGGCGCCCCCGTCACCGTGAAGCTCAACTCTGGCGTTGTCTACAAAGGTCCACGATATTCTCCCATAAGCCTCCCTCTCCCCCCTCTTCCACCCTCCCCCACTCCTAAACCAGCTGTAAGAATAAGGAGCTAACCCCCAGCTTCACCAGGCGAGCTCCAATCCGTCGACGGCTACATGAACATCGCGCTCGAGCAGACGAAGGAATATGTCAATGGGAAACTGCACCGGACGTATGGGGATGCGTTTGTGAGGGGGAATAACGGTATGTTCGAGCGTGGAGAGGGTGGGGCTTGAGGGGCTTGGGCTAATAATGGGGTAGTCATGTATATCTCCGCCGATTCGTAAGATTTTTGGCGGGTTGGAAGTATCAATTGCTGGGGAAGAATATTAGGACATGAGGGCAAGGGCACGCCGCTTGCGTTCATAAGGGAATTCGAGCATAGCGCGGAGTTTGCGGCGCACCAGGAGCTTCAGACACGATCAATCAGGACGGTGTAAGGAGGGTCACCTTGAATAGCATCAGAGATCTGCTGAGAAAGCACTCCCACGGAGCAGCTTGTAATCGGACGTCACCCGATAGCAGGGCGGTTTGTTTAACTGACCGCGTGCAGCGCGAGGTATACAAGATATTCGAAAATCTAGGCATAGGATACCCTCCTAATCAAGCTGCCTTCCCCAAGCGACTAACAAGTATTCGTCAAACACATCTCTCAATGTATGCCTCATGCGGTGACCAGAACTTTTCGACGCCATGTACAGTAGATTGAACTTCCGCGTGCTAAACGCTACCAGACTTGAACAGCGTTCTTCCCACAAATCCCAACGTGCCGCCAATGCTCCCGCATTTGCTACCGAAACATATCCTACTCCTTGTTCACCTTCGCCTTGGAGGCAGCTAGAGCGCCATGCAGCCCGTACTGGCTCGGCACGCCCTCAATCCGATGCGTCGAGTTGATATTCTTGACCAACGTGATCTGGAAACACGTAGCACTCCCCTGTCTTGAGATGATGGTCGAATATGCCAAGAAGAACTCCCATATCTGGATGATGTTAGAAGATTGCAAGGGGACGAAACGTATGACACCACTCACCCTGAACCATCTGTTGCCATACTTGGCAACCACCTTTTCCTTATTCGCCATCCAATTCCTATACCACCTCCACAGCGTCGCAGAATAATGCACGCCGATAGTGTCGATGCTCTTGACCTCGAATCCAGCGCCCTCAAGCTTGTCCACAAACCAGCCGAGCGGCGTGCTCGCATCCGCGCCAGGAAAGATATACTTGTTCATGAAAAGACCCCATATAAGATCCTCATACTGCCAGCTCTTCCTGAGCCCGGCATACTGCAAGAAGAACACACCATCATCGTCCAGCATGTCATGCACCTGGCGCAAGAAAGTCGAAAGATGGCGCACGCCTACATGCTCGACCATCTCAAGGCAGGTGATCTTGTCGTAGCCACCCTCCGGGACAGGAATGTCGCGGTAGTCCATACAAAGAATCTTGCTCTGCTCCTCAGGGATGCCGGCTTTCCTGAGGCCCGCATTGCCCCAGGCGGTCTGGTTGCGGCCGAGCGTGACACCCGTGGCGCGGGCGCCGTAGTTGGTGCTGGCGAACTTGGCGAGGGTGCCCCAGCCGCAGCCGATGTCGAGGACGGACTCGTTGGGCTGGAGTTGGATCTTTTCGCATACGACGGCCATCTTGTTGTCTTGGAGTTGCTCGAGGGTTTCTTCTTTGTTGATGTCGGAGATTATGCCCGAGGTGTAGATCATGCGCGGGCCGAGGAACCAGCCGTAGAAGTCGTCGCCGCGGTCATAGTGGTCGCGGACTTGCTCTTCGTCTGTCGTGTGTGGGTTAGCCTTGCCGTCCTGCTCAATGAGGTGCTGAGCGGAGAGAGAGAACGCACCTTGCGACCTTGTATGCATGATAACCTCTGGCATCATCCCGGTCAAGAAGAACCAGAACAGCGACAGCGTGAACCTAAAGCTCGCCCAATCATGTCGGTATTCCATGATATCGAGGCAGTCACCATTGAAGTCGACTTTCCCGTCGAAGTACATCTCATGGAACGTCTCCATTGGGATCTTGCTGCGTCCGTAGTACTTGTCCCGGTCTTCGTCGGAGTGGAAGGTGAGGTAGTGTTCGATGGGCTTGCCGGGCAATCTCGCTTTCTCGTTCTTGCGCGGAGACATGCTGGAAGCAATCATCCAAAAGGCCATAAGGATGGGAATCGCCATAACCAGGGCGAAGAGTATCCATGTTTTGAGGCCGCCGCCGAGCTTCCAGGAGCAGTACAGTGGGATTAAGGTGAGGAGGGCTATGAGGAGATAGTTGTTGAAGGTCTCACTGCTGGCACCGTCGGCGGGAAGGGGAGCATTCTTAATGGCCGGGTACTGTGGCAGTCGTCAGCTTGTTTACCCATGTGCCGCGGTTTCATTTGTTTCTGCAATAGACTTGCTGTTGTCGTCCGCACGCCATAGTCTTCTGCTGGCGGTTCAGGGCTGGGTGCAGCAGGCGTATCAATGAACTCGAACGAGTCCTCAGACACGTTTCCCTCGAGGTCGGCCATGGTGAATGTCAATTGCAGCAGGGAAAAGGTTTGAGATTGCACCTGGAGCTTTTCAGCGTTGTGCCTGCCAAGAATTTCAGGGTCATGTCAGTGGGTGGACCCCTTGAAAACCGCCGAAGCTCCGATTCGATTGTGCCGTACAGGCGTGCCACGGTTCGGCGCCCCCACCCCCCCTCTAGACAATTCAAAAGATTGCACCCCGCACAGGGATTATTTCCTTACCGATACAGAGAAGAAGCTATCACATGGTTATCCTCACATTGCGACCCTCTAAATGTTATAATATAAACATTCCAAACTTAAGCAGAGTATACAAAGATATAGTAGTATTAATCTTAGCTTATCAATAGTGTTTTATATGGAACCAATGGTGTAGAAAGGTAGTGGGAATGAGGGTATTGAAGTTCGCGCGCAATCTTTTGCAATTGAGAAGAAGGGGGTGGGGGCGCCGAACCGTGGCACGCCTGTAGGTTAGGTATGTACTCCGTATAGACTTGGCCCTCCCAATCACCATATCTGCGGCCTAACTATACGGCCCACTGCTGGATCAACATCGAGCTCTTGTCTTTCCAACCCTGAATCCAAGAGTCTTTTCTTTCTTAGCGCCGTTTTGAGAATGCTTTGGACCGGAAGTCATCGAAGACGATGCGAAGTCTCTTCCATCCCCTACGTGAGTGCTTTTCAGCAACGGGGTGGCACTCCTCATGTGTGGACAACTGGTTGTCAACTACACCCAAGAGGATTATAGAAATAATGTGTGCTCGTCATTGGAACAAGACGGCAAAGATGTAAATGTCATGTATTGCGGGTATCTCTGTGCGTATAAGAACGAGCTTCTCGACCCAAGTGCCACGTTCAAATCAAACCCCATTGCTGCAGGCTACACTGCTTCCAACGCCGCGAGCCGAACGCCATACAAAGCTTACTTGATGTGTACGTCGATTGAATCCATATCTGCGATTTCTGTGTCTTCGAGCTTCGCTGTGGGCGACAAGCGCTCGCCATCCCATGTGAGAAAAACTTGCTGATCCGCCAAAACCACTCGTTTACGACGAAACCCGTTCGCAATCTCCTCAAATGTAGAGGTCTATCGCCCTAATCAGTATCCTGAAAAATGCATCGATGTCGGTAGGAGAATAGTTTGCAGGGACTTACCGGTTTCGCCCGAAGTTTGAAGTCTTCATGGCCCTTCGCCTTCAAAACCAGCTTCACCAACTTCTCCTCCGCCTTCTTCTCCTGCGTCGGCAACGATTCCTCCTCCGGCACCTTCGCCTTCAGCTTCTGAGCCGCCTCTCTCTTCATTTCCTCAAACGCCTCCGGATTGCAGACCTCCATGTGGATTTTGCCCTCACAAAGCCCATCTGCACCTCGGCTCTTGCCACTCCTCATGATGATCTCCCCATCCTCGTCCACCGCTATACCGAGGCTTTTGCATGTGGTGGAGTCGTAAAGCCTTCGGCCACGGAATGTGAGGAATATGTTGGCGCTTTCGTCGGAAGGGAGACCTTCTCGCTTGCACCATGCGTCCCGGACTTCATGGAGGCGTTGCTTGAGCCGGCGTTTCACTAGCAGGGGCCTTGCGTTGTTGATGCGGGAAGTTATGAGGATCTGGATCACGGGACCATCTGTGTCTGTGGCTGTCGAATTTGGTGCATTGAACTCGAATGAGTTGGCGGCGGATAAGGGTTGGGTTGAGGGACGCTGGGTCGAAGGATTTGGGCGCACCGGTGACGCTATCTTGGCGGCTTCGGCTTCCCTCCGCCTGGCGCGAGCTTTGGCGGCGAGCTCGCGAAGGAAAGGGTCGAGTTCTTCGTCGGAGTCATGTTGGGCGGGTCGCTGTCCTGATTCCGAGCGCGGAACGGAAGCTTTCGTCGTGCCATTGGTTGCGGTTTTCGCAGGCGAAATCGAGTAGAGGTGTGCTTCATCGTCATCATCTGAGTCGAGTAGATCGACCACGGCAGACTGTGGGGGAGGATGCTTCGTTGGCTTTGTGATGTATCTGTCGCGGGAGATCGGCTGGGTGCTCATGCAAGTTGAAGCGGCTTTCTCTGGGGCAATAAAATTGCTTGCAGCAATGTCGGGTCGATTACTGCCTCCACCAGCGACGTCGTCACGATTCGAAGCAGAACGCCGCCTTTCAGCGCCTGCATGCTCCTGACTGGCAGGCCTTTTGACCACCACCCAGCTGCCATCCTCGTCTTCCATGTCCGAGCTCTTGCGCTTTTTCCTCCCATCGGTCCCCTCGCTTTCCCTTCGCTGCTTACGCGCAATCTTCTCCCTCTTCACACGTTCTTTATCCGCCATGATGTCCTCGATCAAGTGACTTCCGCGGCCGAATATGTCACCATCTTCAACTGCCTTCGCATCTGAGGTAGGCTTCGTCCAGGCCGGCTTCGCGAAGAGGGCGCGCTTCGCTGGTTTCGGGTTGTCCGCCATGGCTATGGTGATTGTGCAGTAGATCTGGAAGCGGCTTGCGACTTTTATATATGGTCGTCTGTCGCCGCGAGTGCACCAATCGAAGCCCCCGCGCATGTGGTTGACGCCAAGTCATGTGGAGTTGAAGGCGTCGGGGTTCTCTTTGCGGAAACGCCGATGTTGTGAACTTCACTTCGAAGTGAGGAACAACCTCGAAACACCGGAGAGATTCTGATACAGAGATTCGCTCTTTAAGGCCTCCAAAGCCTGCAGGAACAACTTGTCCGATCCGGTTATCTTATGTGTGACTGCACCTGTTGCACGACTATGTTAAATTCATAGTCTCCACGCGTACCTTCGTGAGACCTTTTCCTTGCTCAGAATTACCTTACCCACAGCTATAATTGCCTCACTGTTCCTCGATACCCAGCCAGGGCGATGGCGCTCTCGCCAGCACAGTACATAGCAGCTTCGGCCAACGACAAGGCTGTCGTGGCCAAAGCGAAGGCTCTCACCATCTTAAGCAACAATGCGAACAGCAAGCCCAGCATAACTACCACTGCAACAGCGGACCTATCGGAGCAGCTCAACGAAGAAACACGTAACCGCTATGAGAAAGGTAAAATAAATGCTCGGCCTCTTTATTAAGGAACATGCTTTGGTATATCCTTTATAAGCCCTGACGCCGCAAGGCGCGCACTCTAACATCGAACTCTGGCTCCCAACATACCGCACGACAGCTGCGGTTGTATAACTATGTTGCTGACACAATATTTGCAGGCAGGAAGCTTGGCGAAGGCACTTACGCCGTCGTCTTTAAAGGTCACCTCAAGTCCGACCCGGCGTCCCTCGTGGCTATTAAAAAGATCAAAATAAACGCCAACTACAAAGACGGCTTGGCTATGGACGCCATCCGCGAGATCAAATTTCTGCAGGAGCTGTCTCACCCGAACATCATCGCCCTCCACGCCGTCTTTACCTCGAAAAATCTGCAACTCAATTTGGTCCTCGAGTTTCTGCCACGAGGGGACCTGGAGATGCTGATCCGAGATCCGAAGAACGTGCACTACGGATTAGCGGACATCAAAGCATGGATGGTCATGCTGTCAAGAGCGGTTTATTTTTGCCACCAAAACTTCGTGCTCCACCGCGACATCAAGCCCAACAATCTCCTCATCGCCGAAGACGGCGAGGTGAAGCTTGCAGATTTCGGCCTGGCAAGATCCTTCGCAGACCCCTACGAGAAAATGACCTTCGAAGTCATCACCCGTTGGTACAGACCCCCAGAGCTGTTGTATAAAGCAAGACATTACAGTGGCGCTATCGACGTCTGGTCCGTCGGCACCGTATTCGCCGAGCTCATTCTCCGCAAGCCATGGATGACGGGCACTACCGACATCGACCAGATCGATCACATCTGCCAAAACTGCGGCACGCCCCTCGAGGAGAATTGGCCCGGAGTTAGCAAGCTAGACAATTATGTTCCCCCCGCGCCATCAGCTATACACCCAGTACCTAGCAAAGCGACATGGCTGGGTAATTTTGGCACCGTTGGCCCGCAGGGTGTGGATCTGTTGCGACGGATGGTGACCCTTGACCCTAGTAAACGGATTACAGCTAGAGGTGTACTCGAGCATGAGTGGTGGACATCTGACCCGAGGCCAACGAAGAAGGAGCAATTACCCAAGAAGGGCGGCGGTGAGGAGAAGATGGGAGAGGATCTCAAGAGGACAGGCCGGGATTTTGAGGCGGATGGACGGGTGGACAAAGTTGCGAGGAAGCTTTTCCCTTGATTTGGTACAGAATCTCGGGTTTCGGTCCGCTGATGATGGTCGACGGGTAGCTTCTACACGAGGCACTCAGTATCTCCTCAAGCGCATACTTCCCCGCGTGTCGTACCATACGAAATAAGCAGAAGTCCCTGCTGCTCCTGATGTGTCGAGCAGCGCGCAGGCTTTCAGGATCACAGCCGCTGTCGCAACCTGGATGGTCAGCAATCTGAAGTGAAACACCGAGCATCGGCCGCAATGAGCACAAGGCGCGACAAAGCCTCTCCCAGGGCGCCGCGTCAGTAGCTCAGACTTGATCGACTGCAAGAATAAAGCGACACTAGATATCTCACGGAACTCCTCAGACAAGAAAGGGAATGCTGAGATGCCGCTTTCAACGGCTGTAAGAATTCAAGTGTGTGCTCATCAATCTCCTGAGTCAGTCCTGTATCTGTGACAGGTGATTCTCCTCTCGCAGTTGTTCCTTTTCCCGCTCATATGTAGGTATACTTCCCTCTCACCGAAATTTACTGTGTGAATTGGGCTCTGCAGCTATAACATAACCGCATGAATCTTATACACAATCGTTTCGAGCCGTTCTTCGTTCCTCGTCCGTTCTTCATTATACCAAGGACGTAGACATGACCGCTTCACGACCTTCGCTCTCATCCCGAACAGTTTCTACCAAGAGAGCATTCGTTCTGCACAATGCAAACTCTGTATTTCACAGCCACTGACTCTCTTCCACATGGTCCGCCAGCTTAGCACCACAGCACCTGTTCATAAAACCAAGCTGTAAAATTGTAGCGTGGTCTGACTGGGCAGAGTAAAATATGTGTTCTACGTCCACGGACCATATAAGAGTAGCATTTGTTGCTTCTTAACTCTCGCTATACAGTGATGCATACCCAGCATCCTCACCTCCTATCCCGTGGCTTTGTTGCATTGTTCGTCATAATGTGCGTCGATCTCTTTGTTAGGGTTTCAGCAAAGGTCATGATATGTTTACACATCACAGAATATGTGTGGTCAGTGTGGAACCACCTTCCTACCGGGTGTGCCGGTATTTGGAGCGAGCGTTCCGGAACGCAACTTACCATATCACTATTCGCTCTTAATATCTCGGACCACGTTATTCATCTTTCGGAAGTTGCTTCCCGTTCTCAAAGAATCCGCTTGGTCATTGATGCGCACGCATCGTTAACCTTCAGTTCGAGCATTGTTCATCTGGAACTCCAACGAAGGCATTGTCCGTCGCCTGCGAACTGACATTGTCACTGGGTCTTCTGCCATGGACAGTGTCGATGAGTGAGATTCCTCGAGTATAAGTACCATCCATTCTTCGGTCTCCTGTTCGTGCCCCAGATTGCCCGCTGTGATTTGGAGAAGTGGATTGAGTTTTTATTCTGAAGACTTGACTCTGCAGAATCCGTCGTACACAGTCAATCTCACCACCTACTTGTAGCCTTCGCTGGACGAAGCTTCTACATACAACAGCAACAACACCACCACCACTACCAACAAGGACACCGACACCACATCTTACAAGATGAAGTCGATCTCTAGGTTTCACACCCCAAGAATGGAGAGTGAATTGGCAAGCAGCGAATGGGTCTGCCACCAATGTTGCTTCGTGTCTAGGTTGGATATCCCGAAAATGTCAGCGCATCATCCCCTTGGATTGCTGCGCTGTCCACACGACCACCTCCCAGACGCATGCACCGCGATGGAGTCAGACGTGCTCGCATTCGGCACGTCTAGAACGATTGAGTTCCCGCTCAATCCTCCTGACAAGCCTATGCATGGCTGGATCTGTTGCGGTTGTGGATGGTCTGCGCCAGCGGCCCGCTCAATGGCCTATAAGGTGAAGCCGCAGTCAACCTGGGACAAGATAAGAGGTAAGGCCCCTAGAGTGGAGGCCAGATCCCTCGGCTATCTAGATCTTGTCTGTTCAAGCTGCAAGAAGCTTATCTGCACATCGTGCAAGCGCTTCCGCTTTTTGAGCAGAGAGGAAGCCATGGAGAGGCGGCTTGAAGAGGGCCAGCACTGCCCTACCCAGCAAGTTGACCGCGCCCTCAGTGTAAAGCAGAGTACGTTCGAGTGGAGTCCTCCTCTCATGGTGCGCGCTTACATCAATAGGCCACTTCCCGACTTGCCACACCAGCCGTGTGTGGCGCGGAGCAGTGCTGTGCGGGATCCTAATACGCACAAGCCGACCCCTCGCCGTGCCCAAACAACACCAAAGGTACAATCGTACCCCGATAGGCCTTTGTCGGTGTCATCGTGGCTCGAGGCACATTCGAAGAGACCCTGAGGCAGGGCTTTTTTGTCAAGATCGGTGTTAATGCTGGCTGAGGTGCAATCCAAAAATCAGGGTGGAAATCTGTCAAGGGTCTTTTTGCGATATAGATAAGGAGTTTTAGGGTGCTTCAGTTCGTAGTATCAATATTACACTCACTCTCGGCTTGTAGTCATCACATGTGCATGTCTCATCTTTCGCTTATTAAACACTGATCTCCCCCAGTCAACCCAGTCTTGATACTTGCAATTTAGACATATGATCGATCTTTGCACAGTACTGTTGTCTTATGCCGTGAGTTTCCTTTGTTGTTTTGTTGCTGGCAACGGGTCTGTCACTTAGCGCTTCACACGGTTAGCAGCTCTTCCAATCATCTCTCCCCACACCGTAGTTGAGGCATTTAATATTGTAAGCATTTCAACCCTGGCGCTCGTTCACTGTTACAAATCTTGCTGTGCTCGCCTCCAGAAGGGCCCTCGGCCGGGCCGCCATAAGGGGACAGGATTAACCGCTGGCGGCCTCTCTGATTGACCGGCGACAAGGTATGCTGGCCCATTTCTCACACAAACTCATCCTTCGCGCTGGTTTCTCGAACAGACGTGGTGCCTTCGGCTTGGTGTACATTATCGAGCACGAGGTCAATGGCATTGTGACCCGACAAAAGACACCCACAAGTGGAATGGCCCTGAACAATGGCTATCCACGAATACAGCGCCGACATTGCCCGTGTTCATTGTCTGTCCGACCACCCGTATATCAGTAGCCAGCTCGGCCGTCAACTTCCGCACAATCGTCTCTCTCCGGAGTAGTGATTGAAGAACATAGGCTGTGCCCGAAACTCTTTGCTCACTCCTACACCGTCATCAAAGCTGCACCGATTACTCTACCTGCAACAAGCAATCCACCAGAGCCCGAAGTCGTTAGCAGGTCTAACGTTTCAGTCCACCCAACATGGCAACAGACGGTTCATCCCTAGAAATGCACTCACACACCTATCAAGAGCTGCGAGAATCATCGTGGACTTGCAAGAATTGCGGCGTTCTGAACAGCTTCGTGCCTGTCGCCCAACAGCCTGTGGGTCTGTTGATATGCGACAGTTGTCACAAGCCCGCGGAAGCAGGAACTCAAGTGTTTTCCAACATACTCGAAATACTCCCGGACTGCATCGAGGAGCAGACGCTACCTCACCCTGGCAGCAAGCGCTCCACCGGGTTCGTCTGCTGCGAATGTGGTACGTTGTGGAGGAGAACCATGAAGGCCGGTCCACAGCAAGCCAAGAGAAGTGTCGCTGACTTTCTCCTGCGCAGGAACAAGTCGGAGAAGCGCAAGCAGAACCCCGAAGGACTTGTTCCTCATCTCGCCACCTTCCACTTCAGCACTTCTGTGTGCAAATTCTGCGCACACAAGTGCTGCGAGAACTGTCTGAGGTTTCGACTGCGAGACAAGGGGATATCCCCTTCCGCGGCCAAGACGGTGGATCTCGTCGAGGAAGTCATACCCCCGACTGCGGCCGACCTTGGTGGGTATCTCTCCCGCTTCCCTCTCAACAAGGTTCGCGGTCTGAGAGTCCAAACCCAACCTGAAGCGGCCCAAACAGCCTCTCCGCAAGCCCCTCCAGTAAGTCCAGTATCCGCAAAACTCATTCTTGATAACCCTACTGTTCTCTCACCAGATCTCAGCGACGCGGCAAGCATCACCTCGCTGGAATCTGAAGTAGAGTATGGCGTTGCTGTGGAGCGCAAACTCGTCAAGGTCTCAAAACCGTCCGTCGTCTATCGACGCCCAACGAAGAAATGGGTAACTGTAAGCAAGGCCACTGTTGCGTTTCAGACGCCGTTAAATTCGCTTCCAGAGACGAAGCGGCGAACGGTCCACGATCAAAAGGGAGATGAGGAGAAATCGCTGAAGGAGTCAACAGACGCTATGGTTAACGGCTTGCTTAGGCTTGGATTCATTTAGGTTACCAAAGGTGTTTCATAGGTTCGTTCCAAGGTAGGTTGGGGTAGGTAAAGATAGGTATAGGTAGGTAAGTTACGCTGGTCGTAACACCCGGAAGAGTAAAGAAAGATCGGAAACCCCCACTGCATCATCCACGAAACGTGACATGAAAATTTGTGATATCCAATCTAAAAGTGACAATGAGGAAGCGATTTGTAATGAGCCACAGTGGTTTTGGCAGGCCAGTACTCAGAACATCATCCGCTGTAAGCGTGGAAACTTGCCGACACATAACGAGCATGGCGTCGGAAAGAAGCATTGATTGACTCTATAGCAACTGGTATAACCGGCACGCATTGAACTGATCGCAGACGCTTCTTTCAAACATCAAATATTCAAACTCCAAAACGCTCACTCAATGCATTGTCCAGCTCCACCGCCCTTCCCTCAACCTTCTTGCAAGGTTCGCGGCCGACCGACCAAATTTCTACCTAAAACTTTCCTCGTCACGGTGGCGTACCCCTCATGTCATTGAGATCTAGAAGAACAGCCGAAGGAGCTCGAAGACCACTCCGCCGCATACGACAAATATGAGCAAAACTGTATAATGACACCTGTCAGTTGCGTGGTTCATTCTCTACAGCCCTCACTCTTCGCTCCGCCTAGAGTGCAGCGCGCTGGTAAAGTGTAGACTTTACTGACCGACAGCTATCTTGCCCACTGGGCTCTTCTGTATATCCTGCTTCTTGAGCGCGCTCTGCGGCTTCCCTCGCTTTGCGTTCTCGGCTTTGGCAAATTTCTCATTTGCGCGGCGCTGTTGCGGTGTTTGTGCCTGCGCCAAAGAGGGACAGTCAGTTAACAGAACACTACATTATGGATTCTTAGGGGCTGTGTAAGATGCGATACAGTGGAGGGGCTGAAATACCATTGCGCTGCGTGGCCTCGGTTTGGGACGCGGAGGTGGTTGGAAGCGGTATTTGCGGGATTGACACTGTAATCGCAAAGCCAAGAACTGTGGAATATGTAATTGTCGCTGTTGTTGGTTTCGACAGTGAATTGCGCAAAAGTACGGGGTATCGTGGAGCTTCGCCGCGGAGGTCTTGGCTCCCCCGAGCTTTTGTAAGATTGAGCCCCCAGTGGCCCCCAGAGACCACGTTGCTTCAAGTCCACACCACACAGTATGCCTATGACTCGGTTACTAGGCAGCATGCCTCTGTTCTTTCGCCTGTCTCAGTCGCCGATACCACGACAAGGCCATTTAGTGCGTCAATCCATCCGCAACAGCTCCAACGCGTCCTACCAACCTCCGACACCACCTACGCCGAGCAATCCCCACGTATGCCGCCCATCTCCCCAACCGTTTCCTTCGAGTCGATGAGAAGTCTCAGCTAACAAGGGCCATGCAGCGTGCATTCTACCAGTCATTCGGGCGTCCAGTCGCGAAAGTCTTCCTCGGCGCCCTCCTGACGTACCAAGCGATATACTGGTCGTGGCTTAAGCTTGAAAGCCTGGAGATCAAGGAGGACAAGAACGGTGCGTGAGGCGCGTTACGTAGGGATGTCAGCATGATCTTTTAGGCATGATGCTGACAGATTTCCTAGCGGAGATCCGCATGCTTGAGGGCGAACTCAAGACGTTGAGGGTCGGGAAATAGCCATCTATATTATATCCCTAAGCGCACCGGCTATGCCATTTCCTTCCCAAACCGGAAACTCCTGCCCCAACGAAGATGGTAACTGGAGTGCCGTCTTGACGGGTGTTAACCTCCTCAGCATTAAGGACGGCCACGAATGACGAGCGACTTGTCGTATAGTCGAATTGTCTTCTTTTGGGCCACCTGCAAAACATCTTTGCGCCGCAACAGCCTTCAACACGTCCGCTCACTAATTGTGGACGACCGAAACGAAGGTTTTAATGGCAAGGACGGCCTATCGATGGAGATTCATCAGCGCTGAAGTTGCTAGAAGATGAGATGCGCAGCTTCCACCTCCGGTTAATCACTACATGCTCCTTGCAGAGCAGTTGCAAGCAAAGATCCGTCCTTCTCTTGACAGCCTGTTAACGAAGGCTTCTTGCATCCAAACAGCATGACAGAATATCTACATAAATCAAGGGTGTCGATTGATCAGAAGTAGCTGAAGTCATTATGAATATCCAACTGCAGACTGCCCAACCCGATATATCCAACAAAATCCTCTGTAGCAAAACCTTGTACCTACTCATGTGACGCGTAGAGAACGCTGATGGTGCGTCAAGCGATCTCACCATTCCTCCTCTTCGCATCCTCCAACGCCTTCGCCATCCGGTGATTTCCTTTCATCCCTTCCATCTCTGATATCACCTTCTCTGCGTCTTTGAGGTCTTCATCGATCATCTTGATCCTTGACTGGAATTCTTTCTCAAGCTTTTTATCCTCCGCCGTCTTAATGCTGAGGAGGTTAACACCCGTC
>Ga0115847_100242_pt1 | contig 13783 bp, 8 predicted proteins | sample InSIn5SAF170_FD_83861 | JGI IMG/M metagenome (GOLD analysis project Ga0115847, IMG submission 83861)
GGCTTCGGATGGAAAAGTCAAAGTATGGGACATCACAGCTTCACCAGGAGCAGCCTTTGTTCGCGACGTTCTCATCGTTTCTGCTGGTGTTTCATGCGGTCTCTTCTCAGAAGATCACTCAAAATTGTTGATAGGTGACGCTGGAGGAAAGGTGCATTTGCTCTGTGCTGATGACCTCTATCTCGAAACCAGGGCATGCAAGAATTTCGCTTTCCCAACTCGATCAGGTCCGCTAGCATCAAACGTGAAACGACCTAAAGTCCTCATTCCTCACCCTGAACCAGCACCACCCGACGGTACGACTATAGCAGTAGAGGCTGAAAGGACCGGTGCCGAAATTGGTCATGAGATGATCCGTGATGGTTTGATACAGATTCATGCAGATCAAGCCATTGGGGCGATCCAAGGACGAAACTATGGACGATCAGCTATATTCTGTCCTGTTGCTCATATAAATCAAGATCCTCTTGCGCCTCTACTTCCAGATTGGCAGTCTAAGCAATTGGCATTCGTGCATCATTTGGAGTCGCAAAATCCGAATAAGTTTGCAACAACATCACTGTTGTCTGGAAGTCAACAAGACGCAAACCTGCATGTCACGAATACCGCGCTAGACAAGCCGCTTGCGAATCTTAGCTTAGAAACGCTGCAAGAGCTCAAGGATGACGGAGTCGAGATGCGCTGGGATCTTAGCTATCCCACATATCAATTTGAAATTGGACCAAGCAAGAACTTCCCTCTTTTCAAGGAGGATTCGGAAGAGAGGCGAGTCAGAAATTTGCAGAAGGCAGCATCGGCATGAAAGTCCTGCCTCACGCTAGTTGATGATGCTATGATTGAATAGAACAGAAGGCATGACTAATGACCTGGTTTTGCAGCATTGAGGAGCGGGTGTAGGATAGATACGGGAGACTGGCAACTGTACATTATTTTTTTTCCCATTGACAACTGGCCTGTGTTTTATGTAAAGGAGGATGCATGATACCCTAGAGAATTTTTGTTGCATTTCAGCATAGCGTTCGGTATTGCATGGTATGATTTGAATGAGAAATGAAACGAGCATTACCCCCAGCAAAACAGGGAGGTGACAATCCTGACCTCCGTCATATAGTATTTCAAAACACATTGTGCTCTTCGTGCTCGGCAGAGTCGAATCCATATTTGTTTTATGTTGAGCGATATTCGCAGATGGCAGCCAACTAGCTTATTGTAAGTTACACTTTCTATATGGAAGAGTAAAAGCAAGCAAGATACGAGAAAGAAGTCAACGTTCGTTATTACATTGTATGTGTACTGTTTCTTATGTTACATGATTGTAAGTGCTTTTGGAAATCTTTGATCACCACGTCCATCAAGACGCTCATCACGAATCCTTCTCCTCAATGCCACCAAGTCTTCCATAGTCCAAAGGTCAGATTTATGTGTGTGAATGCTCTTGATACAGGATGCCAGTTCGGATACCAGAGATATAGGGAAAAGAAAAATCATGCATATAGGAAACCGAAGTTCACTCCTCCAAAGGATTCAGATCATGAGCACGACAGCTTCGAGATACACCCCTGAGCTCGTCGTTGTAGAATTAGCGTGGTAGAAAGTACATGTTTTGCGAATGCCATATTTTTTATTATGTTAGTATGCTGAATACTGCCTAGGGTATCTCCGAGATGCTATGAACCACGCAATAAAAATTGTTTTCCTTTTTCAAGGTTGATGTGCCGTTTAGCAGCTATTCCAAATACGTCTACATTGCGTAAGTCGCAGAGTGCTGTTGCTAATGGGAAGCCATATCAAAGTTGCTTGGCATCTCATCGTCCAGGCGCTGGCGGCTGCTGACCAGCAGTAGGGAACATGAATGGAAACATCGGCATCCCATTTGGCAGCGTAGGCATGGTCGGGAATCCAGCAGCTCCGCCAAATGAGGGAACAGGAGGAACAACCGGCGGTCCACTGACATTCGCGTACCTATCCTTCTTCTCCTCAAAGTCATCATTTCGTCGATTGCCACGTCGATCATCACGTTTCTGCCATGTCTTCGGATTTGGGTTGTCGTCGTCGCGATCGCGATGGCGTTGCGACTTGTTTGCCTTTTCGTTACGGCGACTGATAGCTTTCGAGGAGACACCTTGTCCAATCTCTATGTCTGGTTCTTCTACGACCATGAATTGCTCGATTGCTTTGCCGCCCGTACCACCGAACTCTGCAGTCAAAAGCCATTTTCTGTCGGCGTCTGTGAGGCTAGAGATAGGAATGGTGCTGACGCCGGTATTGTAGTCGCTGCACTCTCGAGGACCGAAGCCAACACCCCATTTAGTCTGTGATCAATTAGCAATAGTCGAGTTGAAAAGAATGTAGGCTGTTCTCACTCTAAGTTGCGAATCAGGTGGATCTCGCTCCATGGCTTCCCGAGCCGCAACAGCATCAGCTCGGCTTGCCATCTTGACAAAAGCATGACGCTTGTATTCATTGATGATACAAGTCTGAACCCGACCGTGACGGTCGAACAATCTTCTCAATTCTGCTTCACTAGTGCTGTAGATAGTTAGTAAATGAGTCGAGTGCCCAGGATTGGGTAAAGCTTACTTGACGCCACCAACAAATAGAGTTCTACTAAGCACTATAAATTGTTAGAAAAATGTCAACTCGGGAATGAGAATGTAGCATACCTTTGATGTTTCCTTGACCAATCGAGTCGTCGTAGCCTATCCACTTCTCTCCTCCTCGAGGTGGTGTACTTTGTCTGCGTTGGGGACTACGTTCACGATATCCACGGCGATCGTCGAACTGACTGCGGCTTTCATCATGTCGATAGTCATTTGCAGGTTCATCTCTACGATCACGAGCATTCCAACCACGAGGGGAAGGAGATCTAGATCGGCGTCTATTGTGACCTTGCGGTGATCTTAGGCCTTCGAGTCTATCACGTGAATCACCACCATTCCAAACATTTTGTGGTTGTTGCACTGGCTGCATTGGCAGTGGAGGTGGTGGAGGGAGACCAGCTACGTTCAAACCCGCAATACCCTGATTACCCATCAAAGTAAGAATACTTGCAATGTTATCATGCGACAAGCCCTGGTCAGCCAGTGCTTTAGCTAGAATGAGTTGCTGTTGCATGGCAGGACTCAGAGAATCGGGCACAGGAGCAGGTGTAGCAGTGGCGAAAGGCGTCGTTGGATTACTAGCATAGTTTTGAACGCCATTTACTTGTGGCTGTGGAGTTGTTTGTGGAAGTGGTATATTTACGGGTAAAACGGGTGGAAATGGAAGAGGTTGACCTGCAACTGGTGGCGGCGGTAGTGGAAGAGTATTATGCGTTGGTGGAAGAGCATAAGCTTGATTCAAAGGTAGAGCTGCTGGCGTCGTGCTTTGCACTGGCGGTGCTGCTGGTGATGGGGAAGCAACATTGTTCTGACGAGCCATGTTTGCAAGAGCCGCAAGAATCGAGTGAGTATTAGGTGCTGAAACTGCTGAAGCTGGAGCTGGAGCTGGAGATTGTGCAGGCGCAGCTGCTGGGGCTTTCAAACCTTGAAGAATATTCTGAAGATTTGGAGGTGGGCTGCCTGGAGGTGTCGTAGATTCATCTGTTTACACGATACTAGGTTAGACTACGGCAATGGAAGACTTATCCAAGTGTTGTTTTTCTTACTTTGAGCATTCAGTTTGTCTCTGAAAGAGCTTAACATGGGGAATGGGAAGGTTTGTCCTTTCTCCCAGATATCAATCATTTTCTTGATTTTCTCCTAGAATAGGGCAGACGTGAGTGGATATTCCTGGCAAGTCGAGTAACGAGAGGCCCTCGATATACATGGTACAAAGACGATGGATGAGACGTGGTCTTGCTCTACAAGCCTCATGACTACAGGGTTAGGCTTACCTTTTGGTCAGCAGGAGCATTAGAAATGAGGTCGTTCATCAACGCAGGTAGCAACTCCTTCACTCTATGTACGCCAGCAGCATATGTGCCGTCCTGAGCGGTATTATTTATGGGTTGTCCAGCACTTTTGGCTTGTTCAGTCCACTTGCGAGCTACAGAATCTACGGCGTAACGAGAGATGGTACGATATTCGATCCCAAGGACTTCTCGAAAGCGGTTGAAGAATATGTATTGCGGTTCTGCACACGGACACTTGTTTCGGCAAGAATATCTTGCACTTTTTTTGAATTTTAGATAGTAATGAATTTTATGATCGATGATGGTAGATTAGTTATCCTAATGGAAGCACTTTGACATAGATGGAGAATGTGCACACAGCCAAAAACAACCACCAGACTGAAGAATACAGACGTTCAGGAAGCCAGTTGCCAGCGCTGCTTCTTATCGTGTTCTTATCATTTACACTTATCATTCATTCATAGCATAAGATTGACATGCTAGGGAACTGTCAACATTACCAAGCAGTCACAAGATCCTACCGCTTTCAGGGTTTCTTGTACCAGGAGGATATTGATTCACGTATACGCCTCGTTTGGTTCCTGATATATGTGTGAATACCCCACCAGCATTGTGTCGTTCATTGCATGTGCATGTATATGCCTAATACACCTTCCCTCTTTCATCTCTTCAGACCATTAGAGCAGTTGACTGTTGTAACGATGTCGGGAACACATCTGAGGAATGTCGCCATATGATCGCAAAATGAGAAACCCACGTCTATACTTGTTTGTCGCACTTCTAGCTGTCTAAAAGCCTCACACGCTCAATGACAAGACAACACTTTCACTTATTCACTGCTTATGATATGAGCGAACAGAGTGATACTTACCTAATGACATAAGAGAATTCCGCGTGACCAGAGATGGCAGAACTCATGCAAACATGTATGTCATTTACAGCTATGAAGTATGAAGTGCATGATATCTATGAAAAGATATTCTTGGGAATTACAACAAAAATTATTTCAAATCAGCACGAAAGCCTCTATCTTCGTGAACAACCATAACCGCTTGCGATATCTTTTCACGACAGACCAATCCTAGGTGATTCTCAACCCATGCCAGAACGCCGTTTAATGCTTAGCTGTAACCGATTCGCCAGTGAGTTTCTCGACATAGCTCTTTGCCCTGTCACAATATTAGCCACCTATCCAGTCTTTCAACATCGCTGGAACTTACATGTCACCCATTGCAACCATACAAATAGTCTGCCAAACGCCCAAACCAATACGTGGCACAACACCACGATACAAACCCTTAACTCCATTCTGCGAATAGATGTATCTTGCAGTGTTTCCAACCGTCATCTTAGCAGGTCGGTTAGGATCAACCGTTTTGCTCTGCATCTCGACACGGATAACCTCAATAGGTTGATTCCAAGCACTCAAACCACCACCAAGTCCAGATGCAAGAATCTTCTCCCAAGCGCTCAATTTGCCTCCATCTTCCTTACCAGTCACCTTGCGGATACCTTGCTCGGCCAAGCGTGAGAGACCGAATCTGGATCCCCAGTTGGTCATTTGACGGATGGCGACAGCGTTGACACCCTTGTTGATACCTCTGATACCTTCTTTACGATAAATGTCCATGAATGTCGCAAATGTTCCTGGAGGCTTGACGCCAGCGGCTGCAAGTTTCGACTTTGTGATTTCCACCGTCTTCATGCATGTGCAGAATCCCATGGTAGCATAAGCTTGCGCAACACCTCCAGTGACACCTCCAGTGATACCAGCTGTGAAATCACCAGCACCGAATGTGCGGGCGTAGTATTCAGCTTCGGAAGCAACGAAGAGGAGGACGGCGCCCTTGGTGGATGCTTCGATCCAGGCCCATGGAATAAGACCCTGATAAACTTGGAAGCGTGTTAGTTTGCATGCTGTAAGATTTATGGTTGCGAAAAACAGTCGCACTACAGTATCAACTTACATCCAAGAACACCTCCTCTTCCCCAAATACGAGCCAAAGCACCTGCAAAGCTATCACCTCTGTTGGCAGCCATAGTCGTCTTAGTGACTTCTAAGGGTTGACCAAGCGTAGTAACCTCGAACCTGTAACATGTCAGATTAAAACTCTAGAATATCAAGTCGATGTCTCCTCACATGTTCAACCCAGCTCCGAGCAACAAGTTGCTGAACTTGACGGGCTTCTTCTCAGGGACCTTAGCCCTGATATCATCGCTGACAACTGACATCGCTGGTATGTGTTTCGTTTACTTAGGGCCCTGACCAAGGGAAGAGAGTGCTTCGTCGCAAAGGAAGGGTAGATGGACAGAAGTAGCGTAGGAGCTAGATAAAGACGCTTAAGCAGGTATCCTGGATTATGATGCGGTAGCTTGTGATAACCGAGGTCTCTACGAATCTTTTTCGGGGAGACTTGTGCTACAATAACTTTTTTTGGTATGCGAAAGTGATGTGAAAGGGACTTCGAGAATTTAAGAGTGAAACAGGAAAAGCACCTCTGGGAAAGTTTATGGATGTTGAAAGGAAGCTTTGGTATTGGAGGTCAACAAGGCTATTGCTACTCCTAATGCAGTCTAGCCTTGCCTCAACATACGTCCCCTATGGAACTCAACAGCTCGAGCCAAGACACGTGCATTCCAGGGACGAGATGAGGCCGCCCATGTAAAGGAGAAGTTTGCAACTGTAGATCTTCAGATTTCCTGTGGTAGGATAACACATCAAAGACATTATCGGAGACGAAATTATCGTAAATTTCAGCCCGCCTTCCGAAAATTGTAGATGTAGACTCATTGCGGACTTCTGATGGTGCCACTTTGAGGAAATTCCACGGAACTCATCCGTGGAAGACATTGTTGTATGCATGAGCGGAGTGCTAGGAGGAGGATAGCACAAGCAGATCTCATTTCGAAAAGGATTCAATTTCATAAAAGTCATGTCTATAGGGCAGCAAATGATTGCATATCAAACACCAGAACCCTGAGATAAAATACAGTGAACAAGTGCACAAGTGCTCCATAACCTGGCTAATCTTCAATTTCTTTTCGTACATCCGTCATCCAGTCCGTAGACTAGACCCTGCTCTTACACCCCTCCTTCTGACTTCTTACAACTTAGCACCAACGATCTCTGCCCACTTCTCGGTGGAGAAAGACTTGGGTCGCTCAATTGGAGCTCCAACAGCACGATCAATGATCAACTGTGGAAGAACACCGATGGCACGGGATACACCAAAGAGAACGGTGTAGTAGTTGGCCTCAGTCAAGCCATAGTATTGGAGGAGGACACCGGAGTGAGCATCGACGTTGGGGTATGGGTTCTTGGTCTTGCCGTGCTCAGTCAAGACACCTGGAGCAATCTTGTAAACTTGGGAAACAAGCTTGTACACTACATTCTCTGTCAGCACAAATCATATTGGAGTCCGCTTTTTGACTACTTACTTGGGTCATCTGGAAGGTACTTCTCAGCGAACTCGCGTTGAGCCATGTAACGAGGATCAGTCTTGCGGAGAACTGCGTGACCATAACCAGGAACAACCTGACCGGCCTTGAGAGTGCTCCAGAGGTAATCAGTGATAGCCTGGTCACTCAAGTCGTTGCCAACGGCAGCCTTCATCTTAGTGAGCCAGTTCAATACTTCCTGGTTAGCAAGACCGTGGAGAGGGCCAGCAAGACCGTTCAAACCAGCAGCCAAAGACAACATTGGGGAGCTGAGAGCGCTACCAACTAAGTGAGTGGTGTGAGCACTAACGTTACCACCCTCGTGATCGGTGTGGATGGTGAGGTAGAGTCTCAACAATTCAACGAAGTCCTTGTTCTCGGCGAATCCAAGTTGGTTGGCAAAGTTGAAAGAGTAATCCTTATCCTTCTGAACCTCAGCAACCTTTCCTCCCTTGAAGACATTCTGGTAGATTCTGGAAGCAATGGTTGGGAGCTTAGCGATCAGATCCATGGAATCCTCGAAGGTGTGTTGCCAGTACTCGGTCTTCTTCAAAGTTCCCTTGGCGTAAGCCTTTGCGAAAGCAGACTCATGCTCGAGAGCAGTGACTGCAAGAGAGAATTGTGCCATTGGGTGAAGATCGCTGGGGCATCTGTCGATGAGCTCCTCAATGAACTTTGGGACGGTTGCGCGCGCTGCCCACTCTGCAGAAAGGTCGCGGACTTGCTGCTCGCTTGGGACCTCGCCAGTCAAAAGAAGCCAGAAGAGACCTATGAGAGAGGTTAGCCCACCGTGTATGCGCAAGTAAGAAATCATTCCATACCTTCTGGAAGTGGCTCCTTTCCACCTGGAGCCTTTGGAAGAAGCTCCTGGCATTCTGGAATGGTCTTGCCACGGAAGCGAATGCCCTCCTCGGAGTCAAGGACTGAACCCTCCCATACCAAAGACTTGATACCACGAGCACCGCCATATACTTGGTCGAGAGTGACCTCACCAATAACCTTGGAGCCGTAATCCCTGAGGAAGGAATCAGTATTCGAGAACTCGGAGATCGCGGAGAGATAAAGGCATACTTGCGGAGCTTCTTGATCTGCTCAATCTTCTCTGGGAGCTGCTCGGCGAAGCGTTCCTTCAAAGTCTGTCGATTTCAAGTCAATCGAGAGCTCAGATGCACGATGAGATCAGGAAAAACAGTACCTGGGTCTTAGACGATGAGTAGCATCGCATGCCATTGAAGGCAATTGTGCGAGCTGGAGTAGCAAAAGATGAGCGCAAAGCTCTTGAAGATAGACGGACAGCAGATGCCATTGTGATGTGGTTGTGCAGAAAGAAAGGAAGTAGGTTTCTGTGATGATGGAAGAGGAGTTGAGGGAGCTGCTGGAAAAACAACTTCGCTAGGACGCTCGGAGCAATCAACACCCTTGTCCACTCACACCCAACAACTTCCGACGGCGACTCGCAAAGTGAAATGATGTCAAAAGTCTTTACGAGGGTGGGAAGCTGCAGCTTCAGCTTTTGCATGAACACTTTAGATAACGACCTGAGTGGAAATTACGAGTGACAAACAACAAGATACTCCTGCATATAGTCGAATTACCATTGAGTGCCTTGCGATGCAAGAATTATCGCTCCTTCGTAGTTTTGGATTCTTCACGTGACCCGAAGCTTTTTCCCACGCTAGTCTCATGCAGGCCTGATGACCTTGTAGACAAAGTACTTCGCTTTCTGTAACAAAAACTTCTTCCATCATAAATATCTGTCACAACGCCATCCCCTCATCCTTCATCCCACGACTTTAGAAGAATCATCAAATCGTATACTAGTGTCCTTTGCAGCACGTATTATTGTTGCGCACCAGCCCCTGCTTCTCTGGCAGGAGCCTTAAAATATTCCACTCATTAGACCGTGGTATTAGGCCGCATCTCGTAATCTTCACGGGCGTTGTCTGCTCTACCTTCACCATTCTGCAAATTGTACCCAGTCACTCTGTAGTGTTCGAGCTAGAAGCAAAGTGAAGAAGTACGATCAACGACTTTGGCTAGTAGAACGTCAACTATAAAGTGCAGACCTCTTGTTAGATTTGTCATCGCCCTCTCATCGCGTTGAATTGAGTCCGAATCAAGAAGACGAACATAGCATATCGTTCCAACCGAGATGGCTTCTGCTGTAGCAGACCTCGAGACAGGCTTGCAAGCCATGTTAGCCCTAAAACCACCAGGAGTGTCAGGCTCGCGGATTGGTAGTCTCACAGCCCTTTGCAACGAACATGTACAAGTAAGCTTTCACCATTGCCATCATATCATCTGTGATAGGGACTGACCAGACTCTCACATAGTCCGAATCTGTTCTCGTCCAAAAACTCTACACACACTTCCGTAAAGCTCCCGGAACTCATAAACTTGGTGTCTTATACGTCGTAGATTCTGTAGCTCGCAAGTGGACTGAACAAGCCAAAAGTGCTGGACAACCCATAAATAATACCGCTCAGGACGGCACATATGCTGCTGGCGTACATAGAGTGAAGGAGTTGCTACCTGCGTTGATGAACGACCTCATTTCTAATGCTCCTGCTGACCAAAAGGTAAGCCTAACCCTGTAGTCATGAGGCTTGTAGAGCAAGACCACGTCTCATCCATCGTCTTTGTACCATGTATATCGAGGGCCTCTCGTTACTCGACTTGCCAGGAATATCCACTCACGTCTGCCCTATTCTAGGAGAAAATCAAGAAAATGATTGATATCTGGGAGAAAGGACAAACCTTCCCATTCCCCATGTTAAGCTCTTTCAGAGACAAACTGAATGCTCAAAGTAAGAAAAACAACACTTGGATAAGTCTTCCATTGCCGTAGTCTAACCTAGTATCGTGTAAACAGATGAATCTACGACACCTCCAGGCAGCCCACCTCCAAATCTTCAGAATATTCTTCAAGGTTTGAAAGCCCCAGCAGCTGCGCCTGCACAATCTCCAGCTCCAGCTCCAGCTTCAGCAGTTTCAGCACCTAATACTCACTCGATTCTTGCGGCTCTTGCAAACATGGCTCGTCAGAACAATGTTGCTTCCCCATCACCAGCAGCACCGCCAGTGCAAAGCACGACGCCAGCAGCTCTACCTTTGAATCAAGCTTATGCTCTTCCACCAACGCATAATACTCTTCCACTACCGCCGCCACCAGTTGCAGGTCAACCTCTTCCATTTCCACCCGTTTTACCCGTAAATATACCACTTCCACAAACAACTCCACAGCCACAAGTAAATGGCGTTCAAAACTATGCTAGTAATCCAACGACGCCTTTCGCCACTGCTACACCTGCTCCTGTGCCCGATTCTCTGAGTCCTGCCATGCAACAGCAACTCATTCTAGCTAAAGCACTGGCTGACCAGGGCTTGTCGCATGATAACATTGCAAGTATTCTTACTTTGATGGGTAATCAGGGTATTGCGGGTTTGAACGTAGCTGGTCTCCCTCCACCACCTCCACTGCCAATGCAGCCAGTGCAACAACCACAAAATGTTTGGAATGGTGGTGATTCACGTGATAGACTCGAAGGCCTAAGATCACCGCAAGGTCACAATAGACGCCGATCTAGATCTCCTTCCCCTCGTGGTTGGAATGCTCGTGATCGTAGAGATGAACCTGCAAATGACTATCGACATGATGAAAGCCGCAGTCAGTTCGACGATCGCCGTGGATATCGTGAACGTAGTCCCCAACGCAGACAAAGTACACCACCTCGAGGAGGAGAGAAGTGGATAGGCTACGACGACTCGATTGGTCAAGGAAACATCAAAGGTATGCTACATTCTCATTCCCGAGTTGACATTTTTCTAACAATTTATAGTGCTTAGTAGAACTCTATTTGTTGGTGGCGTCAAGTAAGCTTTACCCAATCCTGGGCACTCGACTCATTTACTAACTATCTACAGCACTAGTGAAGCAGAATTGAGAAGATTGTTCGACCGTCACGGTCGGGTTCAGACTTGTATCATCAATGAATACAAGCGTCATGCTTTTGTCAAGATGGCAAGCCGAGCTGATGCTGTTGCGGCTCGGGAAGCCATGGAGCGAGATCCACCTGATTCGCAACTTAGAGTGAGAACAGCCTACATTCTTTTCAACTCGACTATTGCTAATTGATCACAGACTAAATGGGGTGTTGGCTTCGGTCCTCGAGAGTGCAGCGACTACAATACCGGCGTCAGCACCATTCCTATCTCTAGCCTCACAGACGCCGACAGAAAATGGCTTTTGACTGCAGAGTTCGGTGGTACGGGCGGCAAAGCAATCGAGCAATTCATGGTCGTAGAAGAACCAGACATAGAGATTGGACAAGGTGTCTCCTCGAAAGCTATCAGTCGCCGTAACGAAAAGGCAAACAAGTCGCAACGCCATCGCGATCGCGACGACGACAACCCAAATCCGAAGACATGGCAGAAACGTGATGATCGACGTGGCAATCGACGAAATGATGACTTTGAGGAGAAGAAGGATAGGTACGCGAATGTCAGTGGACCGCCGGTTGTTCCTCCTGTTCCCTCATTTGGCGGAGCTGCTGGATTCCCGACCATGCCTACGCTGCCAAATGGGATGCCGATGTTTCCATTCATGTTCCCTACTGCTGGTCAGCAGCCGCCAGCGCCTGGACGATGAGATGCCAAGCAACTTTGATATGGCTTCCCATTAGCAACAGCACTCTGCGACTTACGCAATGTAGACGTATTTGGAATAGCTGCTAAACGGCACATCAACCTTGAAAAAGGAAAACAATTTTTATTGCGTGGTTCATAGCATCTCGGAGATACCCTAGGCAGTATTCAGCATACTAACATAATAAAAAATATGGCATTCGCAAAACATGTACTTTCTACCACGCTAATTCTACAACGACGAGCTCAGGGGTGTATCTCGAAGCTGTCGTGCTCATGATCTGAATCCTTTGGAGGAGTGAACTTCGGTTTCCTATATGCATGATTTTTCTTTTCCCTATATCTCTGGTATCCGAACTGGCATCCTGTATCAAGAGCATTCACACACATAAATCTGACCTTTGGACTATGGAAGACTTGGTGGCATTGAGGAGAAGGATTCGTGATGAGCGTCTTGATGGACGTGGTGATCAAAGATTTCCAAAAGCACTTACAATCATGTAACATAAGAAACAGTACACATACAATGTAATAACGAACGTTGACTTCTTTCTCGTATCTTGCTTGCTTTTACTCTTCCATATAGAAAGTGTAACTTACAATAAGCTAGTTGGCTGCCATCTGCGAATATCGCTCAACATAAAACAAATATGGATTCGACTCTGCCGAGCACGAAGAGCACAATGTGTTTTGAAATACTATATGACGGAGGTCAGGATTGTCACCTCCCTGTTTTGCTGGGGGTAATGCTCGTTTCATTTCTCATTCAAATCATACCATGCAATACCGAACGCTATGCTGAAATGCAACAAAAATTCTCTAGGGTATCATGCATCCTCCTTTACATAAAACACAGGCCAGTTGTCAATGGGAAAAAAAATAATGTACAGTTGCCAGTCTCCCGTATCTATCCTACACCCGCTCCTCAATGCTGCAAAACCAGGTCATTAGTCATGCCTTCTGTTCTATTCAATCATAGCATCATCAACTAGCGTGAGGCAGGACTTTCATGCCGATGCTGCCTTCTGCAAATTTCTGACTCGCCTCTCTTCCGAATCCTCCTTGAAAAGAGGGAAGTTCTTGCTTGGTCCAATTTCAAATTGATATGTGGGATAGCTAAGATCCCAGCGCATCTCGACTCCGTCATCCTTGAGCTCTTGCAGCGTTTCTAAGCTAAGATTCGCAAGCGGCTTGTCTAGCGCGGTATTCGTGACATGCAGGTTTGCGTCTTGTTGACTTCCAGACAACAGTGATGTTGTTGCAAACTTATTCGGATTTTGCGACTCCAAATGATGCACGAATGCCAATTGCTTAGACTGCCAATCTGGAAGTAGAGGCGCAAGAGGATCTTGATTTATATGAGCAACAGGACAGAATATAGCTGATCGTCCATAGTTTCGTCCTTGGATCGCCCCAATGGCTTGATCTGCATGAATCTGTATCAAACCATCACGGATCATCTCATGACCAATTTCGGCACCGGTCCTTTCAGCCTCTACTGCTATAGTCGTACCGTCGGGTGGTGCTGGTTCAGGGTGAGGAATGAGGACTTTAGGTCGTTTCACGTTTGATGCTAGCGGACCTGATCGAGTTGGGAAAGCGAAATTCTTGCATGCCCTGGTTTCGAGATAGAGGTCATCAGCACAGAGCAAATGCACCTTTCCTCCAGCGTCACCTATCAACAATTTTGAGTGATCTTCTGAGAAGAGACCGCATGAAACACCAGCAGAAACGATGAGAACGTCGCGAACAAAGGCTGCTCCTGGTGAAGCTGTGATGTCCCATACTTTGACTTTTCCATCCGAAGCC
>Ga0115847_100243_pt1 | contig 13776 bp, 9 predicted proteins | sample InSIn5SAF170_FD_83861 | JGI IMG/M metagenome (GOLD analysis project Ga0115847, IMG submission 83861)
CCAAGATGCTGAAATGAAGGCTAGCGAAACAATTAGACTGCGCATGCTGAGAGAACTGGTTGATGTGAGAGTAGATGAAGGTTGGAAGATTAGTGATTAAAGGACTGTCGAGCCACTTTGTAGCACTTCAAATTTGACGTGTTCGGGCGATCAAACTGCAGTCAGGACGGGCCCCATCTGACCAATCACACTCCTATGCAAACTTTAATCGTATGAGCTTTTGAACATCCCAGCCATATGTATGTGGAAGACGTACATTATCATGAATTGCTTGCAATTGTGGGACTTCTGAGTTGTCTCCGCCTCTCGTTTACGATTTGGACGATTGTGTCACACCAGCCAGCACATGTCGTACAAGGTCGTCACGATGGCTGTCGGGACTCACGCCAACCTTCTTTTCGGCAACAAGATACCACAGCATGATACTCTAGTCACGCAAGCATCGGATGACTGCATGATAATAAGTGCAGAAAACGTTGATCTTTCTTCAGACGACCTGCTTGTCGCACCTGATGCTCAACGTGCCCATGATGGCTGGTTAGTTTCACCAACAACAGCACTTTACCGCTGGAGATGATCTTACGTCCTCAAGTGTATAAGAGCAAGTTGTAACATACATAGACACCAGGAAACATCGCGCAACTTTCGCATCAGTCCGACAGCTGATAAATTCCTACATCATTGTTGATCTTGCATCATGTTCGCCAATTTATGGCTTCATGTCCTTACAGTCGCCTGCTCAGTCACCACTTCTGCCTTACCAATCCGTGAGAGAGCAGATCCTACTTCGTATGATGCCGCACTAAATCCACTTGGGGATGCCAGGATGGTAAGTCCGAATGCAGGGAATGTCGATTTGGAGTGTGGCTTGACATGTATCAGATCTGGTTTTTCTGCGGTAGCGAAACTCCTTGCTGGGAGGCGAACGTGTTCGGTGCCACCACTCAATCATGTTTAGTGCCGGCGTAAGTCGATAAGTACGCAGATAAGCCAGTACCACACTGACGAAGTGGCAGGGTGGATTTCAACTCAATTACGGAGATACGTACAGATAGCAACACAGTCTGCATGCTGTACAGGTAGTTGTTGTCTCAAACCGATCAAAGTCTATGATTCTAAGTACTTAACAGGAACGATCCAGCGTCACCGGCTTGCAGTGAGCCTGATCTAGGCCTAGGATTAATCCCAAGAGACTCACGCATTGTGGGCCCAGAGCTTGAGACTCTCAAGAGAACAGGATTCACGAAAGTGTTGTGTCAAGGGGACTAGACAATGGAAAAGAGTACATAGCTGCTGGCTGCGTGGAGACACAGAGTAAATGGTGTGCACCTCACGAATCTCTAGCTCGACAAGTAACTTGGTCAGAACAGAGTTCCAAATCACTGAAAATTCTTGTAACATGCAAAACGCAGACCCACTGTATCAGCGTGGTCTGCTAGCTTCGTCTGACAACAAGTCAGATATCGCTTGTACACCAGGCCCTAGAGCCATTCTTTCATCGTCTGATCTAGCTAATCATGATATCATCGTACTTGCTACTTCATTAGACCTGCAACATACTTGTGATATTGAACTATAATCATGGAGTGAGTAACGTGTGCCACGAAGGGTTTAAAGCACCTAGAGCAAGAAAATCTCAGTTACGATGGTGACTGTCAATGCAGCTGATAGACACTACAACTGGAGCCCTTACCTTCCGTGGGTTTGAAGTGCAACAAAGTGGCTCGACAGTCCTTTAATCACTAATCTTCCAACCTTCATCTACTCTCACATCAACCAGTTCTCTCAGCATGCGCAGTCTAATTGTTTCGCTAGCCTTCATTTCAGCATCTTGGAGTCATCCGAGAGTATTGGAACGTCGTGGAAGAGGAGTATATTCTTTGGAATCATCAATTGATGGTATTTCAGCTAATAGCAGGAAAAGGTCTACTTTTGCGCCAATGATAATTGGAAACAGCCCTGTACGCACGTCTTAGTGGAGACAGACAGAACTGGTTCGACCTGCGTGGTACTGCTGAAAGAATGGTGAGACTATAACACCTTCTTCCACTGGCAAAAGATCTGGAAGCTGACGAATACAAAAGGGTGGGAAATGTCAAGTCAGTCGGCCCAGATCCTGGAATTTGGTGTAGACTTTTCAAGTAGGTGTCTTTTTTAGCATCGAGAACGCTGACTCCGCTAAATTTGCTAGTGGAACAAAATGCAATCTCGGTCTAGATGGCCCAGCGCTCTGGTCAGAAGCATTCACATTTCCGGGATGGGCTACGTCGGTGCTGGAAGAACTTGGCTGGGTGGATGCCATCAGAAGTATCGCATGCTTCCAAAAGGCCGAGCCTTAATATCATGAAGCGGCCAACGCTAACGAGATGCTGTTGGAACATGAGCCGTAATACTTCCTGTGGACTCGACGAGCATGACTCAAATGCAGGAAGAGACAATGATTCATGACCGAGGGCCCACAAGATCCTTCATGCGATTAGATTGAATAGACAACCATCGTCAGTAAGCAAACTGAGTTGGTTGAAGTATACATAATTGAGTCACGAGACTGACCAATACATAAATGAAATCGCGCTCAGTCTTAATTCATAGCAGTCATTGGGCGAGATGATGATGATATTGTCTACATTCCTTGTCTGGCTCTTCAGCTCTCCATTGCAATTCGGATACGCATGGCCAGATTCCAGTTTCTCGAGGCACCAAGTAATCGGTGCTAGATTCGCTTCGCAGGGAAAGCTTAACGAAGTACTCAACACGAGTGTGCGAATAGATCGTCGAAAATGCTTCTGCATAATCTCATGGACTGACATATCCTAGCTCTACGTCTGTCATGGTGACGGAGACTTTCGAGAGCCATGCCAGCTTATTAGTGTCCCAGATGAGGGACTTTGGGTACCTTGGGTGCCACGTTCGCAAGCAGTTACAAGTTTTGGGCCAGATCCGGAGATCGTTTGCAACATTCGTAGAGAAATCCACGCAGATGTCGCAAGGCGAGTAATCCATTACAGCGATAGATCGTGGGCGTGCTAACGCTTTCTTCAGTCGTTCAGAAATTCGTGCAGTGTACTATCCTGGATTGAATGCAACGGAGCTTAAAAAAACCAAGTGGTGGGGAAGCATACAAAGTTTTATCTGTATGAGGAAGCACATCAACACAAGTACGCTGAGCTTGAGGGACGGCCACGTAAGCTTTTTAGAGGGCACATTGTAATTCAGGCTAGGTGTACCTTGCATTCCTGGCAGTAATATGACAGAATATGTTCAGCAATATGACACAGTCTAATCCTCGTCATGAGACTAGCACAAACTGCCCGATGCTAGGAATGCCATCAGCAAGAACAAAGATCACGTATGGACCCGGGGGTGTTATGTTCCTGTTTGGTGGCATCGTCACCTTTAGGTTTTGATCCACTCGACCAGCTTGAAACCCATCGATATCTAAGAATATCATCCTTTGGCCCATGTGAAGACTATGCGTAATGAAGCCTCCGTGGTAAAGCGCTACTGTGAGACGCGTGGCACCTGTAGGAACTGTTGTTAAAATCTCAAAAGTCGAGCGGTCAGCTTTGAGCAGATTTGTGTTGATTGTAACGTTCGTAGGTCTCTTCCTCGCGTTTGAGCCGGATAGATAGGGAGGTGTATAGACCTCGATGCGGAATTCCGTCACGTATGGATTTGCTCTTGATCTCGTCAAAACAGGCTGCTCTACTGGATTTGAGCCAGCAATCAAAACGGTACCATCGAGCAAAAGCAACGCGACCGAGTGGTACAAACGCGGTATAGGACTTGCCGCAAGCTTCGTCCAGCGCTTTCCAAGTTTCGCCTTCGGATTGTAGAGGAGTGCATTGTGCGCGGGATTTTGGCCAAGGCCAAATCCCTGAGCTCCTCGACTACAGCCATTGAGGAATACGATTGTGCCGTCAGGCAGGAGTACTCCATCGACCATGCTCCGACCTTCAGGCATGGCATCCATCTCCCAATTTGGTGTCTTTGCAAGCGGTGCGATTCGCCCACAAGAAGGATCTGTTGGTGAATCGACGTCTTGATATGCACCGCCCCCGCATATCATCACTTCGGGCTCCCAACGGGCGGAACTGGACAAGGGTAGCAACACCGAAGTTCCTGTGTTCGGATAAGTTCTGTAGTCGCCGGGCAGGTCGGGAAATGTGGCAACCGCTCGCTTCGTGACAGGAGACCACAATTCTGACGATTTGGAGGCGAAGATGAAGAGATCGCCGGTCGGTAGAAGGTGCACAAATGGGTACATGTAATACGGTTGGTTGCGAACAAGAACATCAAGCGGCTCCGAGTCCGTTATTGTTGCTCCAGTGGCTGAGAGGAACTCGTACGTGGGGTTGTTGTTCTCCGGTTTCGTGGGATCAAGCCCGTTGAGGGAGCCAGAAGCGACAAAGATTTGCCCATTTCCAAGCGTTTGTGCGGATGGGTACCACCGAGAGGTAGATAGATTCCCCAGTTCGATAAAGGAGTCATCATTGACTTCGCCATTATTGACAGCACGGTGCAAAGAGCGGATTCCCCGAAAACCATCTGAAACTGTAGGATCAATGTGATTGAGCGGACTGTTGCCACCAATGGATAAAAGTGTTCCATCTTTGAGGAATGATCCACCAGAGCAAAAGGGATTCGTTCCTACGCGTAAGGGGGCGACCTGCCTGGTTGCTGGATCCCATTCAGACGCGTACGCATGCTTGCCGTTTGCAAATATGAGTTTCGTGTAATTCTCCACCTTGTCCAGAAAGAGGACTTTTCCATTGGGCAGAAGTGCAGCGTGCATTGGAGGTACGCCAGAGTCACCAACAACTTTGTATGAGCCCGGGATCGTGTTTTTGGGGGCTGGACGTGCTCTAGGCTGTTGATCAGGACCAACGAGAATACACGGGCCAGATTGGCAGCCAGCACCGCAATGAGCGGAGCTGCAGCGTCAATCAGTCACGCAGAGCAGAATAGAATGGGTTGGCGCACCTGTTCCCGCAGTACCCGTACATTGAACAACACGATCCTCGAGACCAGTTGCCACACATCACACCTCCGAAGCTTGCCCCACAGGATCTGTCCTTGGTGAATGCAATATTTTGTGAGGCACTTGAAGAATTGCTAGCGGCGCCTCTCGGCTGCCCGAGTGTGGGTTCTTCGTTCGTTGTCGAGCTAATTGCTGAGAAGCCAGTCGGATTGGCAGGCACAGCCGCTTCGAGCGGTAACGACGTCGAGATTGCCAGAGAATCTAGTGTACATTCTTCTTCGCTGCAGTATCTTCGATCGTCAGTTGCAATGACCTTTGGGGATTCACACTGAACAAACCCAAACCGAGAGCAACAAGCGACGTTCCTCTTTACTGTGCTACATGACGCGACATCGTAACCGTCACACTCACTTTCATCATCGAGGAGCTGACGGCCTAGTACGTAATGAATTCGACGAGTCATGATTCTGGCGATTTCTTGTAGGACATCAAGAGAAGTGAGAGGTATTTTAATACTCTTGCCACAAGTTCCATTCTGCAAACAGACCTGTCCGCGAAGACAACCGCTTGGCGTACTTAACATCGGATGGCAGGTTGGTTCGACCCTATTGAACACGATGTTCGCGGAGGTGAGGCGTACAACAACGAGGAATAGTGCCGTCAGCATGGCCTAGGGTGAGTCGTGCTAAGATCCTGTTCTTTGGTCGGCTTAAGTTATGAAAGCTCTGCTGAATCTAGTTCCGTTGATTGGGTTCATGCATAGATAGCTGGAAAGAGCAAGGATGCAATCCGGAATAGCTGTCTCTGGGTAAATGTTCTGTCGAAGGGATCTCGAGCCAATTCTAGGTTTTATTGTGATGTGAGTAAATGTCATCGTGGAAGTCATGATCTCCTGGTCCGGCAACTAAGTAGATAGCAGAGGGAACACAGAAGGAGCAGCTTCGTGGGCTTATTGCTCACGAGTACCCACGAAAGCAGTTCACTTCTTGGCCATTGCTCCTGTCGCGGGTGCGCTCAAGTCACGTGACAACATGCCTCAATGTCACAACGGGCACCCTGGTGACGAAGAGTATTGCGATGGCAAAGAATGTCTGCTGGATGTTACGTCAGCAGTCTCCAAGACTGCATATTGGAGTCAATATGGGCAGCCCTTGGCATCGCGGTGAGAAGGCTTGAGCCAAAGGTAACCGGATCTGCGCAGCAAAGCGATGCTCAATATATGGTGAAGCGAATAAATAGCTCACGGCGCGTAGAACATCGAGGGATGTCCAATGTAATTGTTCAGAACCTGTGAGGATCAATTATAAGGCATCCTACGTTGACAAGTCAAGGGCACAGGTGATTAGGTTGTGGAGGCGCAGGAGATGTCCTGCCTCGCTGGCGCTGTCTCGATTAGGTTTGCCGAATACGAACATGGCAACAAACTCCTGTCAAGCGACAGCACTTGAGATATAAAGAATTTGCTCTTCGAAATGGCAACTTCTTCGCTTGATGCATCTCAAGAATTACGTCAATCACCGCAGCACTGGAAACAATGACGACCTCATCTGAATCACTGCCGCCTTACCGCCAGATTCGGGCACACTTCGATGAAGAACTTATCACTGTCTACCAAGCATACTCTGCACAAATTGGAGATGCAGCAGTTGCAAATCAAAAACTTAGTGCTTCTCCTGCCTTTTCCTACGGTCGGATGACATGGATTAAACCCTCGTGGGCCTGGATGTGCTATCGAGCTGGGTACAGCTACAAGGACAAGCGCCAGTCTCGAATACTTGCCATTAAAATGAAGCACGAACATTTCATTGAGCTTCTTCGTCACGCATTCGTTGGGCACGGCCCGGTTGGCGAAGCTCATGATCGTGTACGAGTGCAGTGGGATCCTGAACGTACTCCAGCAATGCTGAAGCTACCGTACCGCAGTATTCAGATTGGTATCCCTCGAAACCTTAGCCAGAAATGGGTAGAAGAATGGATCGTGAGCATTGAGGATGTTACTGAAAGAGCTAAGGAGCTAAAAAGCGTTGTTGATGAGAAACATGAAGCCACAATTGAGGAACTGCTTGAAGCTGGACTGATTGTGCATGAGAGGCCGTTCGAAGTTCCCGAAGATGTTGCAGAGATCTTGAGGATGACGGAGCCAAAGGATGATGACTAGCCCTGCTTGGGCTAGAAACGGAGATATTGCTTCGCCTTCTTGTTCGAGAAGCTGAGTAACAACTTCAAGCACGTCTACATGCAGCATTCCCATTTGCATTCCCATTCCCAATACTAGAGGCAGAATTCATGCAGCCATGGGTGTCGCTGGTCTATGCGATCGAACAGCCTGTTCGAGTCAACCGCTATCCTCAGCTGCGGGTGGAGTCGTTGGTTTGCGGCAGGGGACAAGTAAACCAAACCAACAGCTTCTCAGCTGCAACAAGCTCGCTGAAAGCTAGATGTCAAGAATCAATTATTTCAAGCTTTGGCACCATATCTTCCGGACTTCAAGAGAAAATAAGGATGATAACGCCAAGTCTTAGTCTCCACTCGAAACAGTTCCCACAGCACACAAGCGTCGCTGAGATTCGTCGTTGTGTAGGTTAGCAAACAGAGACGATGCCGACTATGTTGACCAACCACTCGAGAGGCGGACAGGGACAACCGATGTGGCGGCAAGGAGATGGATTGTCATGACCGCGCAGATCAGATAGTAAAAAAATCCATTTCTCGATTTGCTTATGCCCGTTCAAAGTCCATCAGGGCAGTTTTCTGCAATCAGAGGAGGAATAATACCGTGTCCAGGACAATTCGGCAGACGTTCCTATACTCCCCTATTCCTGCTGATCCTCCAACAGGATACTCTTCAAGTCATCCAACTCATACTCCTCGTCTGAAGCAACGCATCCAAAGACCATATCTTCCAAAGCTGTGAGTCCAAGAGGCAATTTTCCAATTTGACGCCCCACTCTAAAGTCCATCGTGGGGATTCCAAACCGCCGTACCGTCGCTACCACCATATTGTACCTCGCGCGGCGCCAGACCCGACACAACCTGCTTTTCCGTGTCTCACCTATCCTAGAACTCTCAGTTTCACGCAGTTCTCGCCCCGCATCTACCAGATGCTTGAGAAAGGTTTTGTAATCCTTCTTCTCCATATGAAACAGCATTTTAGTCTTACTGAAAGGGAAGGATTTCTCTTGGGGTGGGAAGATGATGTCCATACCAGCCCTGTCAAAGCGTGCGACGTACTCGCTAAGAGAAAGTCGGTAGTAGCAGTTGATATAAGTTGCCAGCCCTACTTCGTTCGTGTATCCTTCTTGACCCCAAGTTTGGAACATGCGCGCATTGTGCAGTTTTTCGCGGCTACCGAATAGAGCGATGAGAAGCCATTGGCAATGCGGATATGCTCCAAATGGCTTGAAGTATCCTGAATGTGGTGTCCGTTGTTGTGATATTTGCGTAAAGGCTGCAACTGTGGCGGTCGTTTGACGATCAGGCTTTAATACTGCTGGAATTGCTTTGCCCACATCCACGACTCTGCCCAAAGCTGCTGGTTTTCGTGAAGTTTCTCTCTGAGGAACTGTCCATCCGCTCTTCTCCAAGATATTCACGATGTTAGAGCACATCATGACGGAGAACTCGGCGTCCGCATCCACATCAACTCGCTCCACTTCTACCGTGGCTTCCTCAGCAGGACTCAAAATCCCAAATGCCACCTTACCAGACTCCCTGGAATCCTTCTTGCAAGCGTGTGCGATACCCATACGAATGATGCACGCCACGGCCTTTTCCCACTCCCGCAGACCCTCGTCTGATATAGTCGAATCCGTTCCGCGAGATTCAGTGACTACTGAATCATTTCTGATGGGGTCGCTTTCGTCTGAGTCCTTGAGAGTAGAGCCATCAACATCCGCCGCATTGTCGATGCTCTCCGCGATGTCGTACGCGGCCCCCGGACGCAGGCTCGATAAAGCCATATGTGCTAGGTTTTGGAAGAATATCGATATCGAAGAGGTCTAAAGCGCGGCCTGTAATAATGACTTGCTGTAAATATTACGTTGTGTATGCTCAGTGCTGCGGAGATTGTAACACTTTGACCGGCTCTACTCATGCAAATTAGTCACTGGGAAGGCGCTTCCGTGTGCTCAGTTCGCAGAGCAACCACATCAGCAACAGGAGCAGACCTATTAGAATCCAACGCATGCAACACTCCAGACTTGAGATCATTATCATATATCCATACTCTTCGATCAGAGAACCTGTAAAAGGCTCAAGCTAAACACTACCACAAATAACAACACAAACAAGCAATAAATCCCCACCACAACCACCAACCGAATAGCATTACCAGCGCCTAACATCCATGCTCATTCCGTTGCCCGTAACCATGACCAGAAACATAAATGATATCATTGCATAACGCCTATTATGTTGCAGTAACATTGCCGAGCAAGATCACGCTTCATCAACCTTGACTTTTTTCGCCTCACTGCCCTCTGCCTGGTTTCCAGCAACAGGAGCTTCCGGGCTTCTTGCTCTCTTGATACCTGCAGCGGAAGCAACAGTGGGTGTCCCAACCTTAGGACTTGCAATCGCAGGTGGTGTCAAGGGCTCGATAGCTGGCCGTGTGGGTGTCATTGTCCGAGGAATCCCGTTAGGTGGTAATGCCGAAGGATAGGGGCGATCCAACACAACGGTGTCTTTGGGCAGCGTGGTGTTTACATTCAGGCCGAGGCCAGCGGGTTGAGAGGAGGTTGCTTCTATCTGCGCTTGGGGCGCAGTGTTCGGTACTGCACTTGGTGGTGTTGGATTCGTTGTTGAAGCAGCTATAGCAGGGGTAGAGCCATGGGCGCTGTTGCTTGCATTGACGTTGCCATTCATCGTCCCAGACGGAGTTTGAGACGAAGCGGCTGGTGTTTGCCCACTGCTCTGATGCGGTGCCCCAGGAACATTATGCACAGGCGTCCCGCTCGCACTTCTGCTTCCGGCTCCCAAATTTGGACTTGGCCCACCTATCAGCATTCCAAACAGACTCTGTTCTGCTGGACCTTGTGGTCTGGATGCCGACGGTCCGTGAGATTCCCGTTGCTGGGTATGTGGATGTGAATGGGACGCATGTGGATGTGAAGGTGTGGACTGGCCAGGAGGGCGTGATGCAGTATTAGGGGTGGCATGATGCGAGGCTGGCAGTGAGGGTGAAGCGGAAGGTGGGTGTCCACTCGAGGCGGGTGGTGGTTGGGGAGTGCCCGACGCCGACATAGGCTGACCGTGGGGAGGTGCCTGACCAGGCGGCGGCGGCTGTCCACCATGCTGCTGAGTTGGAGGCGATCCGTGACCCTGTTGTCCGGGCGGTGGATGTCCTTGCTGCGCCGGAGGTGGAGGTCTTCCCTGGCCACCTCTCTGCTGACCCAAACTCCTTGGTGGCCCGAGACTTTGCACCAAGATGCCCTCAAAGGCACGCATGACATTCTCTTCCTGCGTATCTCTCGGAACACCAACCATAGTATCCGGCTCCAAGACACGCTTGATTGCATTCGTAACAATTTGTTCCGCTTTGGCAGTGTTGTTGTCATTGCGAGAAGCGTACGTGGAAATGAAGACCTTCTTGAACGTGTCGACGACCTCAGCAGACGGTGGCTTATAACGCTTCGGCTGCTGATTGGGTGGCGGATATGGAGGGCGATATGGAGGGCGATTACTGTTGTTGGGCGGAGCCTGACCATTGGCATATGGCGGACCATAAGTGTTCGGCTGCTGGGGTGCGCCTTGACCAGGCGGCCTGTTCTGACTCTGCTGTCCATTCGGTGGTGGAGCGCCGGGAGGTCGTTGCTGATAATGTCCTGCTTGTCCGGGCGGGTAAGGAGGATACTGACCACCATTGTAAGGCTGAGGATAAGGTGGGTAGCCTTGACCGTAAGGTGGATGCGGCTGTGGAGGTGGAGATTTCTTCTTGCGCTCACGCTCGATTGGCACACCTTCTTTGATACCCCATAGCCAGCCTTTGCCCTCTTTTTCGACCTTCTTGAATGCCTGTAAACATATCAGCACTGCTCCGCGATCCATCATGCAGACCCGATTTAATTGTACTCACCTCATGCTGACCCAGATTATGGCGCACACTACTCTGCCAGCCATGGCTGCCCGCCCTGAAACGATACCACGGATATCTCCTCTCAATCGCTGCGTAAATCTGCTGCAGATTCATGACTCCCGCTTTGCTGTTCTTGATCGCCTCGTAAATGAGATACACATAATTGGCGCTGGGTCGCTGCAGCTGTTCCTCCGTGTAATCCTCAATCCGCATCTCTGGACTTGGACTCCTCGGAGGACGAGCAACCTTAGGAGCGTCATCTTCGCCTGCCGAGATGATTTCGCCAGCGCTGTTGCGGCGGACAGGTTTCGGTTTGGAGGGACGAGGTGGTGATGTTGGTAGTGCAGGTATAAGGGAAGGGTCCAAACCGAGTTTGATGGCTTTCTCACGTTCCTTGGCCTGCTTGATAAGTTGAGCGCGTTCACGCTTGGACATGACGCCGTCTTTTGGTGGGCGGCCAGGACCTTTCTTGCGGGCTGGGATGATTATTCCAGCCGGGAGACCTGGAACATTAATGTCCTCCCCGTTCTGCATTGGAGCATCACGGGCAATGCGAGGAGCAGATGCAGAGAGTTCCTTAGAAGCGGAGGCGGATGGCTCGGCTGATGCAGCTGGTGTCTTGGAGGCTTCCTTGCTTTCCTCCTTCACCTGCGGCTGCTTCTCGGCTTCCTTCCTTGCCCGTGCCTCATCAGCTTCCTTTGCCGTCTTCGCTGCCCTTTCACGTGCGGCTTCTGCTGCTTCTGCCTCAGCTTTGGCCTTCGCCTTAGCCTTTGCTGCTTCCTTCGCCTTGAGTTTCGCGGCCTTTGCTTTGGCTTCCGTACGCTTGCGCTCACGCTCCTCAGCTTCAGCTCGGAGCCGTGCTCGTTCCCGTTCGCGTGCTTTCTCTCGGGCGCTGATTTTGATCGTGATTTTGGTAGGTGTCTTCTTGCTGCTGGCAACTGTAGCTTTGCCTTTCGATTTGGGCAATGTCTTCCGTTCGTGAATTCGGGGTCGACCTGGTCCACGTTTCTTGATAGGCTCCTCTTCAGAAGAATCCTCGTCCTCGTCGTCTTCATCTTCATCATCCTCATCCACATCTCCCTCTTCGTCTTCTTCATCCAGAAGCGCCTCATCATCGTAGCCATAGTCGTCGTAATCCTGTGCATGTGCTCTTGCTCTGGCGCTCGGACTAGAGAACTCTTCCAGCTCGTCTTCATCCAGAATGACGCTTTCTCCCTCTGCATTTTCAAAGTTGAAGCTCATCCGTCCGCTGACGCTGTCAAAGTCTGTCTCGCCCTGCTCCGTAGCTTCCAATGCAACAGTGGGTAGCACGAACCGAAGTGATACTCCGCCGATCTGGATGACACTGCCATCATGTAGGGGAACCGTCGCTCCAGCGGGATGATGCTGCTCATCATGAAAGGCGCCATTCCGGCCATAGACTGCCATCTCAAAGTGGCAACGGTCGAAGTTGTACGAGATGCGAATGTGTTTTCGAGAGATGCCTTTTCCCGTTTGGAATTCCTCGTCTGTGTTCATTGGTGGGTGCACAGGAATTAGTGGCGTGAAGTGCGGATCGGGCATATGCACCATTGGATCCAAAGGCGCAGTCGCGTTAGGATCCACTGTCTGCATTGCTGCCGCAAGGTTGTAGTCGAACTTGCTGCTGCTTTGTAGTGGCTGGCTCACAATAGAGTTCTTGCGTGACATGCTATGGCTATGGCTGCTGCTGGTGTCTGTTGACTTTGACTTGGAGCTCTTCTTTTTCTTGCGCCGCTTCAGCTTGATGTGGCCATCGTCTTCGCCGACGATGCCTCCACTCTCGCTTAGGAAGCTACGTGCAGACATGCCAGCAGTGTCATTCTTGATGGGACGCACAGGCGTGCCAGGCACGCTGGCGCTGCGTTGATGGCGATGTTTGGCGCCTCCAGTATGTCGCTCGGCCTTGTGCTGAATACGTGCTTGGTACTGTTGGGCGACACGGTAAGCGCGCATGTCCCTACCGAGCTCAACAGCGTACGTTGTCATGTAGAAGTGTCCGTCTTGAAATTCGAGCTTAGCAAAACCGGTAGCCGGCTGGACAGGCGCAGCCGCGGGCTCTTCGTTGTACTGCTCAAGCAGTCCGTCAGAGGTGTATGGTAGTGGATCCAGTGGAGGTAGAGCAGCCTCCATCTCGAACGGCGGTGCCAGCGAGGGAACAGGCATTTCCGGAGGTGGCAATTCTGCCTTGATATTCAACTCCCCAGCCTGCTGCTGCAGAGCCTCGACTTGCAAGTCTTCAGGGACTGTTGGGTTTGTGTCGCTGTCAACAATGTGCACGGTGTCCGTCACCATTGGCTCGGGCAGCAGTGCTGTCGTAGGTGCGGGTGTAAGTGCGGGTGCGGGCTCGGGCATTATTGTGGTGTCGTGGCCCGTCGCGAGATTCGAAATGTCGATTTGCGCATCTTGTGTGGTGGCGATAGTCTGCGCTTCTTCGCTCTTTCCATGCTCCTCACCAGGATCAATCGCTGCCTGGAATCCGTTGCCATCGCCGTCCAGTTGCTCCTTCTCCTCCCCAGCCAGAGGTTCCTCACCTGTTATGTCTCCGCTGTCAGCAGTCGCGACCTGCTCCGCTCCCTCCTGTTCCGGCTGGGTTGTTGCCTCTTGTGCAGCCACGGCGGCAACGGATTCCAGGCAGCGATTGATCCTGGTGAGGAGCATGGAAAGAGCGAAGAAGCGCAGACTATCGCCACCACACAAGATG
>Ga0115847_100244_pt1 | contig 13762 bp, 17 predicted proteins | sample InSIn5SAF170_FD_83861 | JGI IMG/M metagenome (GOLD analysis project Ga0115847, IMG submission 83861)
TGGAATGGGGTACCTACTGAATGAGGCAAACCGAATTGTGGCACAGAGAGAAGATAACGAAGCGAATGGTATCAAGCTAGACAGGCCGGACTTTCTGCAATACGCTCTTGACGCGCGCATAGACGGACATCCTCTCTCATTGCAGCAAAAACGTGCCCATGCAACAGTACTGATTCAAGCTGGCGCCGACACCACTGGCACGAGTATTGGCTCCACTCTTCGCTTCATCTCTTCTGAAATGGCCATCCGCAACAGAGCCGTTGCAGAGATTGAGCGCGCCGAAAAGGCCGGGAAATTATCGTTTCCATTTCAGTATGAAGAGACAGTGGAGCATTTACCCTATGTGATTGCTTGCATCAAGGAATCACTTCGATTAAATCCACCTGCCACGAATCTCTTCGCAAGGGTAGTAAACGAGCCGGTTGTGATAGATGGACACCAGGTGCCAGCTGGGACAGAGGTGACTAGCTATGCATATGTCGTGGGACGCGATCCCGAAATGTACGGTCCAGATCCAAACACGTTTCGGCCAGAACGATGGCTTGAGGATAAGCAAAAAGCTCAGGATATGGAGGCGCATAGTTTCGTATTTGGAATGGGACCAAGAGTGTGTCTTGGAAAGGAGATTGCAACGATGGAGCTCTATAAGCTCATACCTGAGGTACATAGCCATGTCCATCAAAATCAGAACGACGTGCTAACTTTGGCAATACTAGGTGATCCGACAATTCGATATTGAGATTTTGTACCCTGGAGAGTATGTCGTTGCAGGAGGTGTCGCATACAACCGGACTTTTTACGCAAAGTTACACGATCGCGACGATCGATAGGAGGATTTGAGCACCGCCGAACATGGTTTGTCCGGCAAGGGCCTATTTGCCTTTAAGGTAATCCGTTCTGGTGGTACTGGACACCGAGTTACTGTGGTAGGGAATGGTCGGCCTTGAGGGTGTTTCCAGGACTTTGAAATTAACAGTATCAATTTGATAGCATAGTTGTATTCATGTGAAGTCGTCTTCCGCTAAACCAGTTTCCTGCTGCGAATGGCGAACCCCTCTGATCCATTAATGGCAAGCTGACCTGTCGAAGACTACGAGGGGAAGTCAAACACATCCGAGCTGGGATGCGGCTCGACTCAATGGCTCTTGATATCTACTCTTCGATCAGTAATAGAAGCTTGAACTTGCAATCGTAACGGTGGGATTTCGAGGAATGAAGAAGAGGTTTGGGCTCTTTGGCTATATTGTCACCAACCGAAGGAAGCAACTGAACCGCACGTGCTCAGAGTTGTTCTTTGGTGCTCGATGGCCAGCTTCGTAGACATGCATGGCTGCTCTGTGATCTTATTCATGCTGTTCTGCTAACTGTTCAGCGTCCATCTGTTTGAGGGCTGATATTCGTACGTCGTAAGGATCACCGACATATAAGTAATAATAGTTCGCCTTCATACATAGGCAGCATGTGGGGCATTCCTGACCAGGAGAATTCCCACGCTTGTAATCATCGATGTTACGTTAGTTGGGTGAGACTCGGTTTCCGTCGCCTGTGAGTCTCCCAAGCTCCTTCAGCGCACCCTCGCCCTTCAGTTCAGGTCCACTCACGCCGCGGCGTTCGCTCTGGTAGATGAGGATCTGCTGAATGAAGGCGCCAGAAAGCAAGCTCAAAGCCCACAACGAGAGGTTCGCCAAGCCATCACTACCATTCTCGCACAATTCAGTGAGGCGCACAAAAGATAAAATGATGATGAATCAGTTCTTTGAGTTTGGGGCTCCCGAGGAAGAAGGTTCCCAGCTGCCTAAAAGCATCGAGATCGATTGGCTTTTGAGTATAGGAACCACTTCCCCAGAGTGGTGATTGGTCAATGCGCAATCGGTGCGTCGACCGATAGCCAATAATCTTGGACCTGGAACATCTCCCCACAGACTGCCGTGCAACATTCACAATTCGATCATCGATGACACCAATAGCAAGCAAGCTTCAAGCCTCTGAGATCCCTCCGTTGGATCGTCCCCTTCTACGCCATTGATTCAACCTCATACAAGACGACCCTTTCGTCTCGATCGAGGCCGGCCGTAGACATCTGGATGACCTCAGCACAACACTCTCCAAGATGCACGGCAAATGTAGAGATCGGCCCCTCAAAGTGCTTGCAGCAGCAGACAGTAAGGGCGCCACGACACGACAGACACGTCCGCCAGCCAAACGAGCCAAGCGAAGCGTGATTTTCAACGCGTGTGAAGGTTGTCGATCAAGGAAAATCAAGGTATCTTGCTCCGCAGGCCAAGGGGCTACCATTTCAGTGGAGCTAGTAGACTTACACATATGTCCCTGTCAGTGCAGTGGAGAAACACCATGCGAGCGCTGCGTGCTCAATCAAATAGAATGCGTCTATCTAGGCCGAGCACACGAACGGACGCCGCGGGATCTAGACGAATCGCAGCATAATCTCGCCAGCATACAGCAGGAACTCTTACTATCGCAACAGCAGCTCGCAGATTCACAGCAAGCAAACTTCGATCTCCAACGCGATCTCACAGCTTCCCAGCTGGACCTGTTGCAATGTCGGCAGCAGTCGAGTAACCATCAAGGATTCGTGAATGATATCTATGACTTCCTTAGGACGCCTGGCGCGTTCGCCGGTGCATATCTCAGCAGCACTGCCCAACAAAGCGGAGCAACCAGTGAATTCGTAAACAAGGTCACCAGCCTCCTTGATTCTGTGACGCAAGAACGCGACTCGGATGATCCTGCGCTGTTATGTTAGTCCCATGCTCCCGACGCCGTGAATGTAACCCTACAGACTAATTTCGAACCTGCAGTTCAATCCGAGGCTGATATTCCCAACTTTGCTCAAATATCAGACACCGTAACGGGTACTTACCCAGCCTATACGAACCAAGGCGGCGATGTATGTGGGGTGAGTGGGGGCGATGAATTCGACAGGTTGGGAAAATGGATGCCCCGGCCGGAAAACGAAGGCTTTGCCAATCTACCAGACGACCAGAGCATCGACACGGGTGTATTGGGGCCATACTCACTGTTACCTACCGGATATCCGCGCCAGGATTAACAGGCGAGGCGCAGACCACAGTCATGATACACATGCTCAGGCGTTCATTTTGGGCGACATAAGGAAACACGGATGTAAAAGCGTGATGAGGTTCTTTTGGTATTCTTGCTTTTGTCGTAATATCAAGCGGAAGGGCGTAACGATCGGAACAGGACGGCAACACGCAGGCATGGGGAAAGCATGCATTAATGACCAGAGACGATTTTTCAATCAAACAATAGGAGGTACACCATCGCCTGCACTGCCAATGACGGAAGTGATGGTTGTTTTTACGCTATAGGCTTGTGAAGGACATTGCTTCAGATAAGCAAATCTTTATGAATAGCCCGAATGCATAATGAAGATGTGCCACTATTGTGGGTGTTGCTTCTCCAACTCGTTGGCGACCCCATGACGCTATGTGAGCACAAGCAAAACAATTGGAAATTAGTGCAGATAGGCACGGCCTCAAACAAAGGTATCCCGGCGAATGCAGTTGCGCGCAGTTTGGAGCTCGCTGATGGCACACAAGTCTTTCAAGGTGTTAATGTGGACAGCAGCAAAGATAACCTCACTCGAGGCCTCTCAGCAACTCCAAGATCCAAGCTCTTGCTCTAGCGATATCCACAAAGCGTCTTGAAAAGGAAAAGATTAGGTGCCCAGAGGTTGTCAATCAAATGCCATGACATTTCTACCCAAGCCTTTTTATGCAAAGTCTTCCAAATCGCAACACAAATCGTACATGTACACATACAGACAGTCCTCTTTCTCTAATGCGTCAAACCATCCTGCTATAACCCCCCGGTAACCGCCTCCCCCGCCTCTTAAGATACTTTCTGGCCTCATCCACCCAGAAAACACTACTACACAGCATGACCAAGCCAACAAGATCAAAGAATCCCAGCCCCTCTGTCAAGAACACGCTCTGCAAAGGCGGGAAGTAAACCACCATCATCTGGCCCAGCAGACTCGCGCCCACTGCAAAATTAAACATCTTGTTGTCAGCCCAGCCAACTTCACCCATGAGGACAGATTTGCCCTCACTTCGGCACGTAAGCGCGTTGAACATGTCGAAGAGGACGAAGCAGGTGAAGGTCATGGTTGTGTCACGCGCCGTGACTTTGCCATCAGCGGCCATTTCGCGGACGTAGATGAGGAGCGTGCCGAGCATGATCGTGGCGGATTGGGTCATGACGCGGCGGAGGAGGGGTGGGGTAATAGCACGGGCAGTTCTGGAGCGCGGAGGGCGCGTCATGACAGCTGGGTCGACAGGTTCGACTCCTAGTGACTGGGCAGGTGGGCCATCCATGAGGATATCTATTCGTCGTGCATGTTAGTTATCTGTGCGATGTCGTGTAAAGTGGAAAGAGCGAGGAAAAAGTCTTACTTATCCACAGAATCTGCATCGCGTTTAGCGGATTCTTCCACCCAAACACCGTGCTAAGCAGTACGAGTCCCAGCGCCGCTGCCGAAGTGCTAAGCTGGAAGGTAATGAAATTCTGGATATTGTAGAAGATGCCCTTGCCCTCCTCAATCGCATTGAGAATAGTCGAAAAGTCATCGTCCGTCAAAATCATATCCGCCGCTTCTTTGGCCACATCGGTCCCCAGTTTCCCCATGGAAATACCAATATCCGCCTTCTTGAGCGCTGGTGCATCGTTCACCCCGTCTCCAGTCATGGCAACTACATCTCCACGCGCCTGCAAGGCCCGTACAATCTTTAGTTTATGCTCGGGGCTAGTGCGCGCAAAGATTGTCGTTGTGGCAATCGCAGCCTGCAGGTCATCATCGGACATCTGATCGAGCTGATCGCCACGAAGTACAGACGAGCCTAATGACGACGTTGCGACGGGCATACCAAGTTTGCGGCCAATTGCCACGGCAGTTGTCTCAGCGTCGCCCGTGATCATGATGACTTTGACGCCACCAGCCATGAGGCGGCGAATGCTGCGTTCGACGCCTTTTCGAGGTGGATCACTCATGCCAACAAGACCGGCGAATGCGAGGCCGGTGTATACGGCTTCGTCGTCCTTGCCCTGAAGACCTGGGCTGCGCGCACCAGAGGATGAGGCACGTGAGCCACCATGGTGGCGTGGTTCTCGTACGGAGCCGCTTGCGAACCCCAATACCCGAAGTCCATCGCTGGCCATTGCCTCAGCCGCAGCGATGGCCTCTTGTCTCCGTGCTTGATCGAGGATGATCTCCCGTCCGTCTGCGGTGAGATATGTGTCGCACCGCTTGAGTACCATCTCCAATGCGCCCTTGATGTAAGCCACGTCACTTGCGCGATCGTCTGAGCCCTGGATAACCACGCCCATCCATTTCCTTTCCGAGCTGAAGGGTGTCTCAAACTTCCGCGTGCCGATCCTATTTCGCACGTCTCCTTCACCAAACGCGTCAAGGAGGTCTAAAAGCGCCACATCGGTTGGTTGTCCGGTCCATCGGCTCTTAGCGTGTGAATTGTCGTCGCCCAATGTACTTGACAAGACAGCTGCACTTGCCGCGGTGTTGTTTCCTTCACTTTGTACCAGTCTTCCATGATTGACGATATTTCCTATCCTGATGATGGTACTCGTCGCTGAATCCAAATCTTTCGTCTCAGTCTTCTTGCTTACATCTACTGGAGCAGAATCTACTGCCCCAAAATGCCAGATCTTCGTCACGGTCATGTGATTCGTGGTTAGCGTGCCCGTCTTATCCGTGCAGACCACGTTCACGGAGCCTAGTGTCTCCACGCTGGGCAAGCGCCGTACAATGGCACGACGCTTTGACATGCGCAGAACACCGAGTGCGAGGGTCACGGTGACGATGATGGGAAGACCTTCAGGAATGGCCGCCACAGCCAGCGAGACGCCCGTCTGGAAGATCTCGAGGAATGGCCAGCCGCGCCACATGCCTAATAGACAAATGAAGCCAATGACGGCAAAGGAGACATAACTGAGATCCTTGCCCAGTCTGTCCATCGACAGCTGAAGCGGCGTTCGCGGACTTTCGATTTCTTGAAGTGATGCCGATATGGCTCCAAACTCTGTATCGCCGCCCGTGCCAATGACAATGCCCTGGCCGAAGCCTGACGTGACCAGAGTGCCCATGAATGCGATGTTATGCTGATCGTTGAGCCTAATGTCGGCGCCGACAGTGCCCGTCGCAGGACTAGCATAGAAAGGTGTTTGCCGTCCATCAGTGACGCCGTGTCCCGGTGTGAGCGCCTCTGGTCTCTTTTGCACCGCTTCATTCTCGCCCGTCAGATTTGACTCGTCAATCGACAGGTCAGCGGCATGCGTGATGCGGATATCTGCCGGTATGCGGTCGCCAGTGTGAAAGAGTACCAGATCACCAGGCACAATCTGCGCTGCGGGAATGGTAGTGGATACACTCTCGGCAGCCTCTAGCAGAGCAACCTGTTCCGCGCTCTTCATCTCCACGCCACCGTTGTTGTCGTCCTCCTCCTTGCCCAACTGTTGCTGTGCCTCTGACCGCGCCGCCGCGTCTCCACGAATGACGTGCGCAAAATGCGGGACAAGCTGGTTGAGCGCCTCCAGACTCTTCTCACTGCGGTACTCTTGCACGAAGCCGACCGTCACCACAATCGTCACAGCAACAGTGATGCTGACGCCGTCGTCGATGTTGCCCATGAAGAAGGAGATGGCAGCGGAGCCAAGGAGCAGTAATATTAGCGTCTCCTTAAACTGCTTGAGGAAGCGGAGCCATAGCGGTTCGGGCTCTTCGTGGGGCAGTTCGTTGAGGCCGTGGTCTATGAGGCGAGAGGTGGCTTGGGATTGGGGGAGCCCATTGGCCAGGGAGGTGTTGAGCCGCTCAGCAGTCTCTTTGGGCGTGAGGAGGGAGAACTCGGACGTGGTGGACTGTACATGCCACAGACATACATGTTAGCTGACTATCCCAGACCTATATATATATATATATGTGTGTGTGTGTGTGTATGTGTGTGTGTATCAATTGAATGGATGGGGTGATGGCGGCGGCGGAAAGAACACGTACAGTGGCCGACTTGGATCGCCTGCCGGACCCGGACCGCAACGGCGACGGCGACCGCGAGGGAGGTGCTACCGCGCCATTGGGGACCGCCAGATGCGTGTGGGCGTCGGATGGGTGGGCCTTGGTGTACGTGGGCAGCTCGAGCTTGGGCGACTTGGACATTGTCGCATCGCCGCTGGGATCCCGTGAGACTTGTGGATCTCAGAAGTCGGGAAGGGGAGATTATTTCGTCTGTTAATTAGGGCAGGCGAGGAGAGGGATCGCCGCAGAGAAAAAGAAGAAACGGTTGTTGTTATACGGCAACCATGTCACGATGTGCAGAGCAGAGCAGTGCAGTGCAGTGCAGTGCAGATGATGTGTGAAGGGATTTGAATGGACAGCATGCACAAAGCTTACGTTGTGCTTGTCAAAGGCACGCTACTAACTGAATCTGACCGGCGGAACTCCTGTTCGAGACGAGACGTCGGCCTGCAGCCAATGGGGAGCAACGAAGACCGCAAAAAGGTGGAGTGCAGTTCAAAGGATACACGGTGAATCTTCCACCATTGCCTACATATGTATTGATCCATGTGCATGCTGAATATGTGCTGCCGATAGCACTTCTCTTCAAAGTGCAGTTGGCCGCCTGTTCCATTGTTAGCCAATGTTCAGTCGAGCCTAAGATATGTAGCCCGGATGCGGACGTACTAGTCGGACCAACGGTTTCTGCAATAGTGCAATGCTGAAACCGCGATGGTAGAGATGCGCCTTGGTGCAGAGGCACGCTGACGAGACTGCCATGTTCGATAGATGTCGTGCTTCCAGTTACCTCCGAGAACCTGTGATGATCAAGGGCACGTGATCAACCGGATTGAGAAGAGCACTCCTTGGGTACTTAATTATTCCTGATGCGCGACATGGATTATTGCTGCCTGAGGCTGCAGTCTACGGCGTCGCAAGGCAGCAACACGTTAAAGGTGTGGCTGGAGTGTCGCGCCTCCCCAATCAACAACCAACAACCAACAACCTGTCCGTCGCGTCTGTTTCGTCACCTCCTCCACTTCCACCTCCTCTTCCACCACCAACACCACCAACACCACGACTCCCCACCGTCCCCGCCGGTCGCGCATCGACATCTCCGCCTCCCATTCTCGGGAGTGACGCGTGCCGCGTGCTATTTCTCCGACCATGTTCTACTCAGACGTGCTGCTGGCCAAGTCCGGCCCGCTGGCGCGTGTCTGGCTGGCCTCCAACTTGGACCGCAAGCTGACCAAGCGAGACTGTCTGCAGGCCAACCTCGAGGACAGCATCGATGTCATTGTTGACGAGACAGCGGCACCCATGGCGCTGCGATTGAGCGGGCAGCTGCTGCTGGGCGTCGTGAAGATCTACAAGAGGAAGACGGGCTATCTACTGGAGGACTGCAACGAGGCGCTGCTGAAGATCAAGCTGGTGAGTGCAGTTGCAATCTTGCCGTGTCTGCGCCGTCGTCGCGCAACACGATGCTGCAACGAAGCATCCAGGACGCCATCAAAAGCATATAAGTTGGCCCAACTAACATACATCAGGCATTCCGACCCGGCAATGTCGACCTCCCAGCTGATCAGTCGCACATTGCAAGCGCAGACGCCCTGAACCTGGCAGACAAGATCACCGCAGTCGACCTGTTTGCAACTCTGGCAGACCCCGATCTGCTCCTTTCCCAGCCCGTTCGACGACACGGCAACGATGACGACACCGATGTCATCAACTGGGGCACCCAATCGCTGCTTACTGAGAGCTTGGACCTGCCGCAAACGAAGCGACCAGGAAACATCCTACTGCAAGACGACGACATCCAGCTTGACCTGGGCTTCGACGACGACGATCTCACGCTCGAAGTCGGGCGCCGCGAGCAGACTGCGCTGAACGACTCCAGAGACGAACCTACGCTTCTGCAGGACGACGGACTGCACCTTGACTTTGGTAACGACATGCAGGTCGGCGACATGTCTGCGCTTCCTCCCATCGGTGACAACGACATTCGCATGGGCGATCTTGCACTCGAAGACACGGTAGATATGGACGGACTGTCTGCTCCGGCACCACAAAAAGAGCGAAACGCTCTATCACCCTTCTCAGACACGAGACGAAGCCAAGAGCCCGATCTTGAGCACTCATTTAGACCGAACGAATCCTCCCTGTACGACCAGACTGACGACTTGGTGGTAGCCGCCCAACGCGTCAAACGACGAAAGGTCATTCAGATGGACTCGCAGCTCGAGCTGTCCACTGCAGTCATCAAGCAACAGCAACTAGACCACAGCAAAATCACCAAAGAACCCGCCTTTCTACCTCGTGACCCGCTCCTTCTTCAACTCCTCAACATGCAAAAGAACGGCGGTTTCGTCTCAAACATTTTCGGTGACGGCCGCAGCATGGGCTGGGCGCCTGAACTTCGCGGCGTCCTCTCCGTTGATCTCATCCGCAGCTCTGGCGACTTGAAGCGCAAGCGTGACAGCGGCGTTGCAGATCTCTTCTCAGATGAAGAGCAAGACAAGGAGCAAGATGGCGAGGAGCAACAGCAGCATGATGATGAAGCAGTTGAACTCAACGACGACGGCGCCGTCCAGGGCTTCGATGACAACACACTCGGTGATCTTGGTCCTGGCTCACCTCTTCCCAACTTTGACGACACGACAATGCCTCTCCTGCACCCCGCGGAAGCTGGTCCCGTATCCACGGGCACAAAACACGCTGTGCATCTACTTCGCGAGCGCTTCGGTCCCGAGGGTGAGTCCTCTGAAACTCACCGCAAGAAGAACAGCGTGTTACTCCAGGATCTGGTTCCCGAAAAGAGGACGAGCAGGAGAGAAGCCACAAAGATGTTCTTCGAGGTGCTGGTGCTTGCGACGAAGGATGCCGTAAAGGTGGAGCAGGGCGAGAAGGAGCTTGGTGGGAAGATTCGGATCAGAGCGAAGAGGGGGCTGTATGGAGCGTGGGCTGAAGCTGGTGAGACGCAGCAAACATCGACGCAGCAGCCTGAGGTGGTGGCTGCGGCGGCATGAGACGCACATTCTTACTTTATGAACTGGGATTGTATTGTTCAATTTTCTGCAATGGCTTGGGATGGCTTGACGTCTGGCGGCGTTCAGTTTCACACATGCAAACTAGGTCAACTAATTGATACCTTGGGCGAAGGAGCTGAACGACATGGGTAAGACGCGTTTGCGGAAGAACAACGGAGTTGTAGGCGAAAGAGACGGATGAAGGAAGACTTTGTGGGACTGAAATCTGGCGAGCGGAATACCCAGCTATTGTCTTTTCTATTGGTATTGTGCGTCGATCGCGTCAGGAAGATTCTTGTAACCATGTAGGAGTAGTTTTTGATGATGAATGAGAGCTAGCCGCCTCTTTCGTGTCGTCCTTGCGAGTACCCGAACCTGGAACACTTCTTTTTTTTGCTCTTTTTAAAATCAGAACTCGGGACATTGTCTTTGCAACACTCTGTGGGTATCCAATGAAGAGCTTGGAGCATAAATGCACGCTACAGTGGTTTTCATCAGCTAGGCCGGAAAGATTGTCCCTAAGAAATTGAGGTTTGTTCATGTGGAGCAATGCGGAAGAGGCCGCCCCGCCCTGGGAAGGATACACTGTGCACCTAGCTACACGTAAATAACCCTTCTCGACCGGACAACAGAAGCAGCAAAGAATTTTCGCGAGGTTGAAAGTCTATATTGTGCCGAAAAAAGTCTGATACCTGGGGATGGAAGTTTAATTGTGGGAAGTGGAGGTTTGTTGCGTGGGGACCACCACGTTTGCAAGACCCTGTTGTACCATGGGGAGCAGCGCGCCAAGCGTTACCCGACCTTTCTAGACGAAGGTGTCATATGTGTCGAGAGGTATGAGGCCAACTTTCGAAGTCTATCTTCTCTTGTGTTAGAGAAATTATCTAAGTACGTGCGTTAGGCAGAAGATGTTAGACTTTGCAGACGCTTATGTTTCTTTGGAGATTTTCTTGATGGCCAATTACTCTGGATCCATCCTGTAAAACTTTGTCGGCTCGAGAACTTTTTTGACTTTACGCGCGAGAATAAGAGGATGTCTTTTTCTCTCAAGAAACAATCTCCTCTTCTATTCTCACAATCACCAAACATCAGTGCTCAGCATCAGCTTATGCGCAACCAAAACCAGATCTTGTGAATATTCCGCTTCAGCAGTCTATTCACGAACCATAACACACATTACACACATAAACATCAGGGTTTTACTGCTTCGGTAATCTACTCATTCAAACATCATTATCTTCACCACCGCACAATCCATCAGAGAGCCGACATCCCGCCACAATGTCCACTCCACAAGAACAACACTACACCCTTCTCGCCCTCACTCCTCTCGCAACCGAACCAGAAATCCTATCGCAATATCGCAGACTGTCCATCAAATACCACCCAGACAAACCAAGCGGTAGCCACCAACTGTTTCTCGCCCTCACTGCTGCAAAGGACTTTTGCCTTGCACAACTCGAGCTGCCTGCGTCTTCCCCTCCTTCCTCCTCTACAAAACAACAACATCATCATCATCACTATCATCATCATCACCACCAAACACGATCTGCTCGTCAGCAGAAGACTGAGCACGAATTGTTCATGGAGAGGTTTAGAGCGGAGTACGAGGCGATGAGTGAGAAGGAGAAGGAAGCGGGCAGAAAGTCATTCACGTATAATCACCACAACCCGATTCACAGAATCAAAGCGTGGAGGGAGCGCATGCGCTGGTAGGGTTATATGGTTGCATTTTTGGTGCGAAGGATGGTTCAGATTGTTCTTATGGTGTACGGAGTTTTTTTTTTCGGTTGGATAGCAGGATACCCCCTTCGGTTGTTTTGGTGTAGTGATTGTGGTTAGGTAGTCTTCTCAAATTGGAACATTTCTCTTTCCGTCTCAACTGCGCCTTGTTTCCTTGCTCTTTGCTCGCGTCATTTGGGATCATAGCACATGCTACTGCCGTCCTGTATTGTTTGGGCGAACTGGATGGTCATGACTATTCCAAGACAACACTATCGTCTCGAAAGTGTGATGCCCCACAGCCAACATCCTTCAGCGTCTTAAGTAAGTGCAATCAATCGAATGGAATCACACAGCCATTCAAGAGTAGCCTGAAACACGCAGAATAGTGTTGGTGGCTCTGAATTCCTAATGCGGACCCAAGACATCAACTCTACTAGCGGCGACGCCACGCGGGAGTAGCCGCCGCCGACCATCGGATCAGATAACGTCCCTTCGCCGATGATTTCTCATCGCCCATCGTTCGAACGCGACCGCACCGCTCTCTACCTAACCCAACGTCCAGATCACACAAAGCAGAGAGCCTCACGTGATGGCAGAGAATTCCGGCGTCACCACCGTAGACATAGAGCAAAAGCTCAAGGCCAGCCTGGACGCCACACATGTCGAGATCGAGGATATGTCAGGTATGTCTTCCTTCTTTCACCTTCCTTCTGCACCAAGCACTCTTGCAACCCTCAGACCAGAGTATAACAATACTAATCATATTGATTGTGTATATAGGTGGCTGCGGCCAAATGTTTAACGCGACAATCGTGTCGCCGCTATTCGCGAAGAAGATGACGCTCGCGCGACACAGATTGGTGAATGGAGTGCTGAAGGAGGAGATTGCGAAGATCCATGCTTGGACGCCTAAGTGTTTTACACCAGAGGAGTGGGAGAAAAAGCAGGCCTCATGATGCGGATGTTTGCAGTATCATCTTAGCCATGGCATTCAATGGTATTCGCATCAATCAGCAGCAAAGCATCTCGGAAAGCAGGTTACCAATGCGAGATTTGCGCAAAACGGCACTCTGTACGTCTTGCAACAGGATGTACTGTCAGAAGCTTGCCGAGCGCTGGCGGACGCCTCAGATCGGGTAAGGAGCAAGAACACGAGGAAGCGGAAGCGAGTCAATGAGCATGGCTACCCACCCGTGTGTATATAAATGGGACAAGATAGCGATTCTCGCTGTACATGGATATCTCCCAGCAATTTGAGACACAAATTGTTGTTGCTGCATAACGCCTGATGTCTACCCGGCTCTGAATCAGACACATGTTGCCTGCCACAAAACGCCAGACGCTGCCCAAAAGGATGCAAAGTGCAATCTGCGCACCACACACTCAACCATGCCCACTCTATCCCATCGACCGACCAACAAATCACCATCATCAAGATGCAGCGGCCTGCGCCACAGTCGGCAGTCCCTCGATCTGCCGTATCAAAAAGCTCTTCTCGTCCATAAACTGATCATCGTCCGTCCGATCGTCCAAAAACCCCGGCAGAAATCGTAAGAGCCTCTCCCTATTGCTCATCAAGATTCTCTGCACCGCAGCGCTCTTATTGGGATTCGCGACAAAGACCTTGAACACATGGAAACCCTCGTAGTTGATCATGCGTCTGTCATCGAGGAGGAGGCGCATGCATAATTTAAGATGCTCGCCTTGGTCCACATACTTAGTCATCACATTGTAGTTGGCGCGATCAAGGAGGAGCTCGCCCAGGAGCTTGATCGATTGTCGCTTGATGACGTAGTTTTCAGATTGAATCAGTGTTTTGTTGTACTTTGAGAAAAAGAGGTCGAAGTTTGTTTCAAGGTACACGGCAATCATTTCCTTGTGCCGTATGAGGATTTCCTATATCATGCGAGTTAGCAATTGAGTCCATCGTGTGGCCTGCTTGGAGTGGTTGCTCACCCTAAATGTG